>OGDY01000016.1_pt1 | contig 180137 bp, 176 predicted proteins | sample 1570341 | NCBI WGS metagenome assembly OGDY01 (sample SAMEA2581972, study PRJEB24529) | metagenome | biome: Human gut stool | place: China | collected 2011 | reverse complement strand
GTATGATAAATCATATGATTTCATACGAAACATATAGGTTGAAAGATAAGTCGGCTCAAAAGTATACTAATTGTGGTTACAAATTGAGTATTGCAAGGGGGAGAGACAGATTAGCGGTACAGTAAGAAAAAGATTGATGGATTATCTGCGGGAAAATCATATGACAGCATACCGGTTTTCAAAGAAAAGCGGTATTCCACAAAGCACGATATGGAGCATTTTGAAAAAAGAAGACTATGAGGTACGGGAGAAAAACATTCGGAAAATATGTAAAGCAATGGGGATCTCTGCAGGTGAGATCATGGAATCTAAAGAGGAGGTAAAACGAAACCTCAGAGCAGGTGAGATCCCGGTGATGCATAAGTATCGAAAGTTGGATGAAGGCGATCAGTTTCGTGTGCAAGGATATATGGATGCATTGCTGGAAAAGCAGGATAGGGAGAAGAGTACATCATGAAATCACCCAAATTACGAAAACAATTAAAAATGGTTGATTTTTTCTGGGAAATAGCATAAAATAACAGTAACAGGACTCCCCGCACCTCTCACATATGTGATGTGTCCCATGGGGAGACATTTTTTTAAGGAGACAAGGATTGGATAATTCAAGCAAAGTGGAAATGGATTACAAACAGGATAGTCATTACGAAGAAACAGTAATGATGAAATCACCTAAAACTTATGAGGAACAGGTTAAAATCATAAAGAAAAAGGGATTTATCGTGGATGATGATGAAGCGTGCGAATCTTTTTTAAAACAGGCAAATTCCAATCTGGGTGATTATAGAGTTCTTCTCTATGGGGATGCTTTCATATCTATATGCTGATTTGAAGTCGGTGGATCAGAAAAAAAATTGCAAGAGAGCTATATCATACATCAAGTGTGTGTCTAAAAAGCTGGTTGCGCTGCTTAACGGATTTACGCAATCGCTATGCTCATTATTCAAGAATATATTACTGGTCATTTCCGGCATTGCCTAGGATGCCGAAAAATGTGTCGTTTAATACTAACCGGAAATTGTTTTCACAGATATTGACGCTTAAATTTTTATATCCCGATAAAAATGAGTGGGAAAGCAGAATTATGACAGAGTTAAGAGCATTGATGGAGGAGTATGGTGATGATATTTCGTTGTCACATATTGGATTTCCGGGAAACTGGGATGAAATGATATAAATATCGTTTATGGAAAAGTATACGGGGGTTTGAAATAAATAATTACCGCAATAGGGAGCCGCAGCGCGGCTCTTTTTGTATTGGCAATGATACGATAAATCATACGATTTTGTGCGAAACATATCATCTAGTAAAATGGTAGATTCCTGTTTATACTTGTATTGTGTCCACAGGAAATAATCCTTTCAGACACGGACAACTGAATACGATGATTTCACTGGACGTAAAGAACAGTTACGCATTGCGCCGTGCCGCAGATGCGCCAGGAACGGTAGGGCAGACACAAAGGAGATAGCTTATCAGGTATTCTTTTGATTGATCTGCCTGATGTGAGATGCCGGGAGCGATAACATCCATGCAAAAGAGGAATTGTGGTGATTCCGTGGTTGCGACTGTTCTATGATAATGATACTCCCTTTATGGTCTATAAGAGATGGTGCGAGTCCAGAGTGTGCTGCTAACTACAGTGACCGGTGATTTCAACTGGAGATAATTAAAATTTCTGTTTGCGAGAACATATAATATTTGAATTGTAAGTTGTTGCAAGCGGAAATTGAGAAGGAGGTATTTGAAGTGCAGATAAAAAATGTCAATAAGCAATTGACGGAATATACAACAGATCAGATAAATCATACCATAGCGTTATATATAATGAAGAAATGCTGTGAAGATGGGAAAATCTCTCGAGCGGCTTATGAAAAAATGACAAGAAAGGAAAAGCTGCAATAATGAAAAAAGATGGGCAAAAAAAGTTTGTCAGATATAAAGAAGGAGCTGAAATGTATAGTATGAGTATGCGCAAATTTCAGGATATGGCAAAGGATGCGGGAGCTATTTATAAAGTTGGGAAAATGGCACTTGTAAATTGCGAACTGTTTGAAATGTACTTGGAGACATTTAGAATTTAGAAAACATACATGAGATTTTGTTTGACGAAAAGTCTTGACAAATTGTTTAACAAAAAGTATACTGAAGATAGTAAACAATGTGAGGTGAGCAGATGGCGAAGATGGGACGTCCTAAGCAGAAAATAACGAAAAAGAAATCAATCGGTGTTCGTTTGTCTGATCAGGAATATGAAATCTTAATGCAATATGCAACTTCGCATAAGCTATCCATTACAAAAGTTGTACAGTGTGCTCTTGAACAATTTTTCAAGGGAAATTAGTACAGGTACAAAATCTCTTTTCTAGATAATGGAAAGGAGAATGTATGGCAAAAGCAAGAAAAGATAATAAAGGCAGAGCGCTACGCAAAGGAGAAGTCCAGCGGTCGCAAGATGGACGATATGTGTATACATACACAAATCCAGTTGGCAAGCGATGTTACATTTATGCAAACACATTGATGGAACTTCGTGAAAAGGAAGATGAATTGAAACGAGACCAGTTGGATGGCATTGATTCTTATGTGGCAGGAAAAGCAGATTTGGATTTTTTGGTTGACCGGTATATGGCGACTAAGAATAATCTTGCCTCCTCGACTTACGCAAATTATCGTTACACATATGATCATTTTTGTAGTGATGGGTTCGGAAAAAGAAAAGTTACGGAACTTCGATATTCGGATGTACTAAACTTTTATCTTTCTCTAATTGATAAAGGTATAAAGGTTAAAAGTGTTGAAAGTTTGCACTGTGTGCTGCATCCAGCATTTGATATGGCGGTACGTGATGACATTATTAGAAAAAATCCTAGTGATGGGGTTCTTTCGGAAGTAAGAAAGAGACAGGGACGTAAGATGAAAGTGCAGCGCGCACTGACACTTGAGCAACAGCACGAACTCTTGGATTATGTGACCGGACATCCGCTATATGATTATTGGCGTCCTCTTTTTACTGTTATGCTTGGAACCGGATGCCGCATAGGTGAAATATGCGGGCTTCGATGGCAAGATGTTGATATGGAAAATCATGTGATTGATATCAATCATAGTATGACATATTTCCGGAGAGGAAAGAAAGCACCATATACATTAGAGTTTAAAGCAGGTCCACCAAAGACGAAAGCTGGAATACGAAAAATTCCAATGTTGGATGCTGTGTATGAAGTGTTGAAGGAGTTGTACGATGAGCGGAAAAAGAATGGAATTAGTCCATTAGTGGTAGATGGCATGACGGATTTCATCTTTATCAATAAAGCAGGTTCTTTATATAAACATTCAGCGATTGACCATTCGATTCGACGCATTGTTAATAATCATAATGCTGAAGAAGAGATTAGGGCGAAAAAGGAGCATAGAGAACCGATTATGTTACCTTTTTTCTCATGTCACACCTTTAGACATACTTTTTGTACCAGATTTTGTGAAAACGAAACAAACGTTAAAGTGATTCAAACTGTCATGGGCCATGCGGATATAAATACTACAATGGATATTTATGCCGAAGTGACAGAGACGAAGAAAAAAGAAGCAATGGAAAATCTATCAAAAAACTTAAGGATTTTCTAGGAAAGAGTCCCAAGAAATGGACTCACATATATTTGCAACAAATTTAATAATAATGTGCTTTCATTATAATGCGGGCAGTGGTATAATAAAAAGGTAATCGAATTGGTCGATCTTAAGTAAAACGATTTACAAGCTATAAAAAGTACAACATTTGGCTTATAGAGTTGAAAAGTAATATATAGGGGAGAGTAATTTGTGGGAAAATATAAGTATCCTTATTTGTCCATAGACCATTTAAAAATGAGATTGATTCGTAGTGGAAATACAGAACTGACGCCGGCCAGTGATGAAATAGAATTGACGGCATATTTATGGCCGATCGTTCGGGAGATGATAAAACGGCAATAGAAAATAAGCAAAATCTTATCGTCGAGGGCTACTATATTCCCTTTGACTGGGAAAAGAACTTTACAACAGAATATCTCCAAGTGATAAAATATTATTGTTTTGTAATGAGTGAAAATTATATAAAAAATCATTTTAAAGACATTGTTTTTGTGAAAAGTGGCGACACGTCGCCACTTTTGAGAAAGGAGAATTAGATGCCTGAGGAATTAATGAACGGGACAGATGTAGAGACTATTTTTTCTGATATATCTACAATGATTTATGATGCCAAGAATGAGGTGATGCTGAGAGTAAATACCTCCGTCATCACGTTATATTGGAATATAGGAAAGAAATTGTCAGAAGAGGTATTACAAGGGAAAAAACCAGAATATGGTAAGAATATAATTGGTGATTTGAGCGAAAGACTGACGGCTGAATATGGAAAAGGTTTTGAAAAATCTTCAGTTTTTAAAATGGTTAAATTTTATCAAGAGTTTCCAGAGTATGAAAAAGTGTCGACACTGTCGCAACAATTGACATGGTCGCATTTTGTAGAACTTTTACCAATAGAGGATGAGTTGAAAAGAGATTTTTATGCTGTTATGTGTAAAAATGAAAATTGGTCAGTAAGAACTTTACGTGAGCGGAAGAAATCAATGTTATTTGAACGAACAGCGATATCTAAAATGCCGGAAGAAACAATAGCAAATGAAATTGCCGAGTTACGTGATGACAAAAAAATGTCGTTGGATATGTTTTATAGAGATCCTTATATGTTGGATTTCCTCGGATTAAAAGACACATATAGTGAAAAAGATTTAGAAAATGCCATTTTGGCAGAATTAGAAAAATTCATTCTTGAAATGGGATCTGATTTTGCGTTTTTGGCACGTCAAAAACACATTGTTTTAGATGGGAAAGACTACTATATGGATTTATTGTTCTATCACCGAACATTGCGGAGACTGGTATTGATAGAATTAAAACTTGGCGAATTTGAACCACAAGATAAAGGGCAGACAGAGTTATATCTCCGGTGGCTTGAAAAATACGAGAAAGCTGAAGGAGAACAAAGCCCGGTTGCATTAATTTTATGTGCAGAAAAATCACAGGAAACAATTGAATTAATGGAATTAGATCATGGAAGTATACATGTAGGGCAATATTTGACGAAAATGCCACCTAAAGAATTGTTGGAAAAGAAGTTGTCTTTGGCAATTGCTAACGCAAGAGAGCAGCTGGAGCAACGAGTGTAATGTAGTGTGTTTGAATGTAGTTGTAAAGATAAGCGAGAGGTAATGGAATTATGTCAAAAACTATTGGGAAAGCTTCGTTGGAAGCAGATGAAGAAGGGTTGGTTACACTTCAGTGTGATAGATGCAAATCAAGGTTTAAAATGGATTGTGTATATTTGAACGACGAGTTAGAGGATAAAGAGATCTGTTGTCCAATATGCGGTATATCAGAAAAGTTAAATACATTTTGGCCAGAAGAGGTTATTGAAGAAGCGAAAAAAATGGCTTTAGTAGAGGCTGATAGGGTGATTGCAGAGGCTTTTAAAGGAATTAATTCAAAATATATAAAAATAAAAACTACACCAATACAAAAAGTTGATACGAATATTACAATAAAAAATAAAGATTATGATATGCGGCAGGTAAGGGTGGAATGTTGTGACAAGAAAATTGGACTTATGGCATCAGATATTACTGCGGGGTTTTATTGTCCGTATTGTGGGAGGATTATTAAATGAGAGATTATGTAAGCGAAGAGATTCAAGATATTTCAGCAAATTTTAGGAATGTTGCACGTAGATTAAGCAGGACCGATTATTCTCAGTGCGATGCCAATTTAAAACGTTTTATGAATGTTATCGATAATCAAGAACTTATAAAAGATTTTATTGATAGCCATAATACCTGTAAATATGACATAAAAAAGCTAATAAAAGAGAGAAATTGGATTAGTCCATTTAAGATAAGTCCAGTAATGCAAGAAGAGATATCATTGGAATATCAAATGCTTAAATATTCAATAGAAAATTTCGATGGTGATTTTACTAGATTGTATGGTACACATTTTTATACAAGCAGTAAGTCGACAACAAATGATGAGATGCGGAAGTTTATAGAGCATGTTATTGATCCGTTGATAGATTACATAAGCGAATACTTAAGGATATGCTATGATAAGAAAGTATGTGAAGAGGAGAAAAATCGACCTGATATATCTAATGGAATAATGGCAAATTATTCAACGGTTGTGGTGGCAAATAGTATTGAGGGCGCAATTAGTAATAATATAACTATCAATGAAGATGTTAAAAATGATGCTATGGATTTGATAAATTCGATAAAAGAAGTAGTGTCAACGGATAGTAGTGATTCTGAGAGTGACATATTAGAGGTTCTAAAGCAAATTGAATTGGATATAAAAACAAATAATAAACCAAAGAAAGGCTTCCTTGTGGCTTTAAAAAGTATATGTGGAGGAAGTGCTGCGGTTATTACACTGATTAATTCGCTAATGAAGCTATTGGAATTTGCGTAATTAAAAGTAAGTTATTGCGTTTATCAGCTATACTATGGAATAAGCACCAAGGAGAAATTAGAGAATGAGAGTATTTGAGGAACAATTTTTCAAGGTATCTATTTGGGGGATATTGCCTGCTTTCCTAGCATTTATAGTATTTTTATGTACTGTCCTAATTAAGTGCATGAAAAAGGAAGTATTATCTCCAATTGAAGAATTCTGTGACAAAAAGAAATTTCATAAGACTGAAAAGATATATTCTAAGGTAGTCTATTTATCTGATATATATTTTTTGGTGTGTGTTACTTTGGCAATTATTCCATTTGTAATTCTTTTTAATGCGAGATATGATTCGTATATCTATGAAATGATTAAGAAGATAGAAGTGGTAAGTACCATTGTTATTGGATTAACAACAATTGCAATTGCGATGGCGGTTGTTATTATATTATTTGACAAAAGATATTATATAGTTTTTTCGATTCGTGAGGTTTTACAAAAATATAAATTTTCTGAATGCCTAATTGTTGTTATAATTTGTTGCATATTAGCGGCAGGAACGACAATGACATTGCTAAATGGGGAAATAGATTCTTGTTTCGATGTTGCAAGATTTATGATACTCGAAATCGCAGCAGTATATAATATTGTAGGGGTTACATATATATTGTGTGTAATCATTAATATTATGTTTCTTGAACGAAAGAATGAACTTTGTCTTTTGGGACAGTTGTATAGAAGATTTTGGTTGCATAGAATTGATACAATACATTTTAAATCTAAAAAGAACTGGAGTAAAGAAGCAGTAGAAATTAATATAGAGTATTTGATAGAAAGATATATAAATATATGCAGGCGTAAAAAAATTGCACGGATTAAGGATATTGAGTTTGTGACAACGGTAGACTGTTATAAAGAGAAGTGGTATGGAAAGGCAAGAATTAAATTTGTGCGAATGATGATATACCTTCTTTTTATAAGCACTATTATTGATAGTATAGTATTGCAAGAGAATTGTCTAGGAGCTATTTTGTTTAATGTAATAGTAACAACGATTTCAATAATAATTGCTTATGCAAATATACAAAGTTTTCGATTAGTAATTATGCGTTTTTATTCGGATACTTGGGGGTATTATATGCATACAAATGATAATAAAGAACTATTGATTCCAAGAGCTGCATTAAGAAAAAACAACATTTATGACAAGTATATAATGAGAATGAATAGTTTAAATGCATTTTTTTATATTTGGATAAATTATGTGGATAAAAAGAAAAGTACTATAAAATATGAGTTTGAAGAGGTTATCCTAGGATTAGAAGAGTTGGATAATAGGAATATGGTAACATATTTTCCTATCTTTACTATTGGGTTTTTTCTATTTGATAAAGATATAAAAATTAAAAAAATAAAAGACATTTATAATGAAATGGTTGTGGTAGAAAATAAGCAGTATTCATTTGAGAGAATGCTGCATAGTCAAATTTTCTATCTAACCAAGAATTTTAATAAAGAAGTATTTGAATATAGAAGCAGATTAAATGAATATCTAAAATGGATAGAAAGCTGAGGAATGAATTTGAACACAAACGAGCTGGTGATCATGATTGTAATGTAAACATATTTGTGTTATGCTATAATTAAGAGGGACAAAATCGGATTTTGGATAAGCAGTACAAAGGAATTTAGGAACCTTTGAGGTATAAAGGATATTTAGTATGAGATGGGAGGTTTGATATGAAGAATTTTTGGGTGACCTTTAGAGAAAAAATGATTTATATAGGGAGAATGTTTCGGGTTCTTTGGGAAAATGATAAAAAATTTCTGTTTTTTGTCTTGACGGATGTGATATTAAGCGCGAGTACTCCCTTTGTATCAATGACATTGGCTAAATATTCTATTAATATGTTGGCTAGTGGGACAGATTATGTTCGGTATTTATCTATTGTTGTATCGTTATTATTGTTACTATTTTTGCTTTCTTTATTGCAAGCTGTTGTCAGTTCACGTTCTGGAATTCTGGGAAATATGATTGGTGATAAGTTGTTTAGAAATATATTTAATAAAACAATGGAAATAGATTATGAACTTCTTCTGGATAAAAACGTGTTAGAAAAGAGAAAATTAGCCATGCAGGTTATTGAACAGGGGAGATTTAACAATCTAGTGGGTAATTTTAAACAGCTTGTTTCTAATGTTATTATTTTATCTGGAATAATTTATTTGTTATCAAGTATCGAATTTTGGATACTAATTTTGGTTGTATTAATTGTTGTGATTAATTCAACTTCGACCTCTGCGAGAAAAAAAGCAGAACGCCTCATTCATACGGAATCAATACCAGTAAACAGAAAAATAGAGTATTTTTGGACTATTAATTCAGATTTTTCTTATGGAAAAGAAATTAGAACATATGATATGAAGCAATCATTGAATGCAATACATAAGGATCTGGTTCATAGTATTCAAAAATATGTGAAGAATATTTTTGGACTTCAACTGAAGGGAAATATAATATATCAGATTACATATACGGGCTTAAATGCTATGATATATCTTTTTTTGGGATATAAAATTATTGTTAAGAAGCTTATATCTATTGGGGATTTTTCATTATACTTAAATGCGATAACCACGTTTAATAGTTCAGTGCAAGCTATGATTGCTGCATATATCGATATAAGTAATAATGGTCAATATATAAAGGATTACTTTGATTTTATAGAGTTATTAGGACGGGCAGATTCGAACGGAATAAAGTTGGAAGAAAAGGATTATTTAGATGCAGAAATAGTTTTTGAAAATGTTTCCTTTATATATCCAAATCAAGAAAAGAAAAGTTTAAGTAATATAAATCTGACGATAAAAAAAGGGGAACGTATTTCTATTGTTGGGGAGAATGGTGCGGGGAAAACAACTTTTATAAAACTACTATTAAGGTTGTATGAGCCAACAGAGGGTAGAATTTTGTTCAATGGAATTGACATAAGAAATATAGATTATCAGAATTATCAAAAAATATTTTCTACTGTGTTTCAAGATTACAAGTTATTTGCATTTAGAATTATTGATAATATTACGTCTTTGGAAGGAAATGAAGCGGAAAAAGAAAAGGTAATGAAATGCCTTGAAAAAGCGGGTTTGTCATCAAAAATAGAAAAACTTGAACATGGGTTAGATACATATTTGTATAATATATATGATGAAGAGGGAATTGAATTATCGGGTGGTGAATCACAAAAACTTGCAATTGCAAGGGCACTCTATAAAGATTCACCAATTGTTATTTTAGATGAGCCAACAGCTGCCTTAGACCCTAGAGCTGAGTATGAAATATATACAAGATTTTTGGCTCTTGTAGAATCCAAAACATCAATTTTTATTTCACATAGGCTTTCAAGTACTAAATTTTGTGACCGGATTGTTCTTTTTAAAGATGGCTCTATAGAAGAGACTGGTACACATAACGAATTGTTGCAAAAGGGAGGACTCTATGCAGAGTTGTTTAGGATGCAAGCACAATTCTATTTTGACAACTAGGTATATTTACTTTTTTATTTAATGAGGCATTGCTAAGATTTTTCTAAAGTTGAAAGGTCACATGGTGTTGTGATAATATAAGAAATAATATTAAAAATTTGCAGAAATGGAGAAGGATATGGAGTATAAAAGTTTACTGGAAACAACTCAAAATACAAGAGATTTGGGAGGCTATGAAACCTGTTATGGAAGAAAAACAAAGAGTTTTTCGGTTCTTAGGAGTGACAGGCAGGGATATGCAAGCGATAGAGATAAAAAATTTCTTGTCAACCATGATATTACAACAGTGATCGATATGCGAACGGAAGAAGATGTAAAGAAAAAGCCAAGTAGTTTAACAAATGTTAAAGGAATGACATATTATAACTTCCCCGTTTATGAAGGAAGTAAGGTGCCAAATTCAGTAGAAGAGGTACCCTTTAGTTTTTTGAAAATTGCAGAAGAACCAAATATGAAAGCCATTTTTGAATGTATTGCGAATGCGCCGCAAGGAGTTATTTTTAATTGCTCTGCCGGAAAAGATAGAAGTGGTGTCGTTTCTGCTATTTTGCTCTTATTTGCCGGGGCGAAAGATGAGGATATTATTGAGAATTATGTAGTTACAAAATATTATATTAAACAAAGACTTGAGTATATTAAGCAGAATTCAGATATTGATATGGCGATTGTAACGCCAAACAAATATTTTATGGAAATGTTTTTGAAGATGTTTCGAGAAAAATATGGAGATGTATCCAATTATTTTCAGATTATTGGAATGGATAGAGAATGTATGGATAGGTTAAAAGAGAAATTTGTCTAATGTTGCATGGGGTATGGTGCTGTGATAGAATAAAAAAGAACATTTTCCTATAAATCAGTAGAAAGGAAAGAGGGATATGAGCGACAAACGATTTGCGCTGCTGATTGATTCAGACAACATATCAGCAAAATATATTGACAGTATTCTGGACGAAATGACAAGGCATGGGGTGGCAACGTATCGGCGTATTTACGGCGATTTTACTGACTACCACATGAATAAATGGAAAAGTGAGCTGGCGGAGCGGTCGATTACGCCGATTCAGCAGTTTTGCAATACGACAGGGAAAAATGCGACGGATTCGGCACTGATTATTGATGCGATGGACATTTTGTATGCAGGAAATGTAGAAGGATTCTGCATTGTGTCATCGGACGGTGACTTTACAAGATTAGCGAGCCGCCTGCGGGAATCCGGCATGGAAGTGATTGGCATGGGCGAGAGCAAGACACCAAAATCGTTCCGTGGTGCATGCTCGGTATTTACAAATATCGAGCTTTTACTTGAGGGTGACAAAGAGGAAAATAAGAAAGAAAAGAAAAATGCCGTTTCCAAAAAGAAAATTTCGGATGCTGTTTTGGAAGTTATTACGACAAACGAAAACAATGGAAAAGATACGGGGCTTGGTGAAATTGGAAGTGCTCTTGTGAAAAAATATTCCGATTTTGACGTGAGAAATTATGGTTATAGTTCGCTGTCGAGATTTATTGAGGATTTGGATAATTTTGAATTGAAGAGAAATCATACCAGTATTCAGGTAATTCTGAAAAATGATGCCAAAGAAGTGGAACAATTTATGGTTGATACGGTGAAAAAGGCGGGCGTCACAGGAATTGATATTGGACAGCTGGCGCAGAAGGTGTATGACCATTTCCCGAATTTTAAGGTAAAGAAATTGGGATATGCAACGTTTCAGAAACTGGTGCACTCCATCCGTGCACTTCAGGTTGAAAACGTGGGTAATAATCAGAAGAATGTTTATCTGAAAAGATAATGAAATAATTTCCCATTTATGAGCAAATGTGATAGAATAGTATCATTAGGGTTTGGCAGAGGAGCTAAACCAAGGACAAACAACTAGGAGGATGAAAACAGACATGGCGAAACAGAAGATTATGTTAGGAAATGAAGCGATTGCCCGTGGTGCTTATGAAGCCGGGGTAAAAGTATCGGCTGCTTATCCGGGAACACCGAGTACGGAGATTAGCGAGAATCTGGTACAGTATGACGATATTTACTGCGAATGGTCACCGAACGAGAAGGTTGCTGCTGAGGTGGCAATTGGCGCATCCATCAGTGGTGTCCGCGCAATGGCATCGATGAAGCATGTAGGGTTAAATGTGGCGAGTGACCCATTGTATACCGCTTCTTATATTGGAGCAAACGGTGGTCTTATGATGGTTGTAGCGGATGATCCGGGACTTTACAGTTCCCAGAACGAGCAGGATACCCGTTGTGTAGCACGTGCTGCACTGGTACCGGTATTGGAGCCGTCCGACAGCCAGGAAGCAAAAGATTTTGTCAAAGAAGCTTACCGAATCAGTGAGGAATATGACACACCGGTAATTCTTCGCACGACGACAAGACTGGCACATTCACAGGGCCCTGTTGTATTGGAAGACCGTGTGGAGCCGGAAGATAAACCATATGAGAGAAATCCGGGCAAAAATGTTATGATGCCGGGTAATGCGATTAAGCGTCATCTTCATGTGGAAGACCGCATGAACCGTTTAGAGAAAGATGGTTCTGACTTTGCAATTAACAAAGCAGAATACAACGATACATCCATTGGTTTCATTACCAGTGGTATTCCTTATCAGTATGTGAAGGAAGTATTTCCACAGGCATCCGTGTTAAAACTTGGTATGGTATATCCGCTTCCGAAAAAATTGATTGAAGAGTTTGCAAAAAAAGTAGACAAACTTTACATATTTGAAGAATTGGAGCCGGTAATTGAGGAGCAGGTAAAAGCATGGGGTATTGAGTGCATTGGCAAGGAAATCTTTACCCGTCAGGGTGAGTACAGTGCAAACCTCTTGCGTGAGAAAGTATTAGGACAGAATGTTGAGACAAAACCATATCCGAACCTTCCGGCGCGTCCGCCGATTTTGTGTCCGGGATGCCCGCACAGAAGTACATTCACCGTACTGAACAAATTGAAAATTCACGCAGCCGGTGACATCGGATGTTACACACTTGGTGCGGTAGCTCCGTTAAATGTTATTGATACAACGGTCTGCATGGGTGCCAGCATTTCAACCCTTCATGGTATGGAAATGGCACACGGCAAAGATTACATTAAAAACTGGGTAGCTGTAATTGGTGATTCGACCTTTATGCACACCGGTGTTAATTCGCTGATTAACATGGTTTACAATCAGGGAACCGGAACGGTTATTATCATGGACAACTCCACAACCGGTATGACCGGACATCAGGACCATGCGGCAACCGGAAAAACGCTGCAGGGTGATGTAGTACCGGCAATCAGCATTTACAACTTGTGTAAATCCATTGGCGTAAAAAATGTAACGGAAGTCAATGCATTTGACTTGGCTGCAATGGAGAAGACGATTAAAGAAGAAGTGGCAAAAGATGAAGTTTCCGTAATTATTGCCTGCGCACCATGCGCACTTCTTAAGGGCGTGAAGTTCCCGAATAAGTGTGTGCCGCTTTCCGATAAATGTAAGAAATGCGGTATGTGTCTGAAACCGGGATGTCCGGCACTTACGAAAAACGAAGATGGAACGATTGCAATTGATGAGACGATGTGCAATGGCTGTGGACTTTGCAAACAGTTGTGTAAGTTTGACGCCATTGATTGTGTGGCACGCTAAGCAAAACGGAGGAATTGATTCATGGAAACAAAAAATATAATGATTGTAGGTGTAGGTGGTCAGGGAACACTCCTTACCAGTCGCATTTTAGGCGGAATTATTAAAGCGGGAGGCTTTGATGTAAAACTGAGCGAGGTTCATGGTATGGCACAGCGAGGCGGAAGCGTTGTTACGTTTGTCCGCTACGGTGAAAAAGTATATGAGCCGATTGTAGAAGAAGGACAGGCAGATGTGCTGATTGCTTTTGAAAAATTAGAGGCAATGCGCTATGCACACTTTTTGAAAAAAGATGGTGTTATGATTGTCAATGACCAGCGCATGGACCCGATGACGGTTGTGACCGGCGTTGCTGAATATCCGGAGAATATTTTGGATACACTGAAAAAAGACCACAAAGTGGTTTCGATTGATGCGATGGATGAGGCGAAAAAACTTGGCAATTCCCGCGTATTTAACACCATTATTATTGGTGTAGCAGCGAAAAATATGGACTTTGACAAACAGCAGTGGTTAGATGTTATTGCAAACACTGTTCCGCCAAAAACCGTTGAAATCAACCAAAAAGCATTTGAGGTAGGTTTTGAAAAATGATAATTGATGCACATACGCATACGTATCCGGAGACGATTGCAAAACGGGCGATTGAAAAGCTTGAGAAAAATTCGGGTACGAAGGCTCACACCAATGGTGTGCAGTCCGGCTTAATGGCGTCGATGAAAGAGGCAGGGATTTCTTATTCCCTGCTTCTTCCTGTCGCTACGTCAAAAAAACAGGTAGATACGATTAATGAAGTGGCAGCAGAAACAAATGCAAAGGCTTTAGAGACCGGGCTTCTTTCGTTTGGCGGAATTCATCCGGAGACCGAGAATGTTTCGGAAGTATTAAACCGTATCAAAGCACTTGGGCTTAAAGGAATCAAAATTCATCCGGATTATCAGGGGACCTTTTTTAATGATATACGGTACAAGCGGATTGTAGAAAAAGCAACAGAATTAGGACTGTATATTACCGTCCATGCCGGCGTAGATATTGGAATGCCGGACCCCGTTCACTGTACGCCTAATCATGTGCTTGAGGTGTTAAAGGACACAGAGTCGGACCACTTGATTCTTGCCCATATGGGCGGATGGCGTTTGTGGAATGAAGTGAAAGAAAAACTGATGGAAAAGCCGCTTTACTTTGACACTTCTTTTTCGGGTGATTATCTGCAAAAAGAGGGTGTTTCGGGAATGCTTACAAAAGAAGCATTTGTCGATTTGATTCATGCGATGGGAAGTGACCGTGTCCTGTTCGGAACGGACAGTCCGTGGAGTGGGCAAAAAGATGCGGTGCAGTGGTTTATGGAAACCGATTTAACAGAGACAGAAAAAAAGAAGATTTTATCTGACAATTTCATTCGAATAATTGGAATTTAAGAGTGACAAAAGACCCACCAATTGTCGGGAGCAGACAAGTTTTGGTGGGCCTTTTTATATGCAGAAAATTTTCTTATAAGAAAATGTATTTCAAAACAAACAATACTGCTAAGATATACATCAAAGGTTTAATTTTCTTAGCTTTTCCACAGCATAAGTTAATTACAACATAAGAAATTACGCCGAGTGCGATACCCTCGGAGATGCTGTACATCAAAGGCATTGCAAGCATAGCAAGGTATGCAGGAACGGCTTCTGTAATATCTTCAAAGTCAATCGAGATGATAGAAGAAATCATCAAAAATCCAACGAAGATTAATGCCGGTGCAGTGGCAAAGGATGGAATTGCTGTGAAAATTGGCGCAAATACGATAGCCAATAAGAACAGCAGACCGGTTACCATTGCAGATAAACCGGTACGTCCACCGGCTGCAACACCAGCGGAGGACTCAACGTAAGTAGTAGTAGTTGATGTTCCGAAAATAGCACCAACCGAAGTTGCGATGGCATCTGCCAAAAGAGCCGGACGGATGCGAGGAAGTTTTCCTTCTTCATCAAGCATATTCGCTTTGGTGGAAACACCAATCAAAGTTCCGAGCGTATCGAAAATGTCGACAAACAAAAAGGCAAATAAAACAGCGATGAAGTTCAGGATATCAATACCTGAGAAATCAACGTTGAAGCACTGGCCAAATGTTGTTCCAAATGCACCAAAGTCAATCATGCGGAAAGTTGGATAAAGGGAGTAGAACTCTTTACCATCCGGTACATAAAGACCAATTGCTTCGCAGATCATACCAAGAATCCATGTGGCAAGAATACCAATCAAAATGGAACCTTTGATATTTTTGTGATGCAGAACAACGATGATGAACAAACCAATTAAAGCAAGCAGGGCACCAATACCGATGGTATGGAAATCGCCTACAAATTTTACATAAGTCAAAAGAGTAGAATCATCGTTGACAACAAGGTTTGCACCCTGAAGGCCGATGAAAGCGATAAACAAGCCGATGCCGGCGCTTACGCCTTTTTTCAGAGCCATTGGAATGGCATTAAAGATGGCTTCACGTACATTTGTCAAAGATAATACGATGAAAATCAAACCTTCAACAAATACGGCAAGCAAAGCAATCTGCCAGGAATATCCCATATTGCCGCAAACGGTGAATGCCATGTATGCATTCAGTCCCATACCCGGTGCAAGGGCAAATGGATAGTTGGCTAACAGAGCCATAGCCATACAGCCGACGAAAGATGCCAGTGCGGTTGCCAAAAGAATGGCATCGGAATTCATTCCGGTAGCACTTAAAATATTTGGATTGACAGCGAGGATGTAAGCCATAGCCATAAATGTTGTCAGACCGGCAACAACCTCAGTACGGAAAGAGGTATTATTCTCTTTCAGTTTGAACATTTTTTCTAACATGAAATGCTCCTCCTTGTAAGTGATAGATATATTGCGCTCACGTGCTCCCTTCGCGAGGCGGTAAAAGGCAGCAAATAGCCGCCTATTTCCCTTCGTAAATAATTAAAGAAGACACGTCGTACTGCGACAATTGTTCTCTTCCCTTTAAGCCGGCAAGTTCCATCAGAAATACAATTTTAGCAACTTCTCCGCCTAATTCCTCAACTAAGGAGGCACACGCTTTTACTGTACCGCCGGTTGCGATGAGGTCGTCCACGATAACAACTTTCTGACCTTTTTTAATGGAATCCTTGTGAAGCTCAATTGCTGCACTGCCATATTCCAAATCATATTCTGCAGTTACTGTTTCACAAGGCAGTTTTCCCTTCTTACGGCATGGCACAAATGGTTTGCCCATTGCATAGGCAATCGGTACACCAAAAATAAATCCACGGGATTCCGTTCCGACAATTACATCAAAATCCACATCTTTGAGTGTTTCAATCATGGAATCAATCGCAAGCTTCAATCCTTCTGCGTCCTGCAAAATCGTTGTAATGTCGCGAAAAATAATTCCCTTTTCCGGAAAGTCAGGAATACTCCGGATATATTCTTCTAATTTTTTCACAATGAGTACCTCGTTTCTTTTTGAATGTTTGGTGAAAAACTACGTTCTTTACCTTTCTATTATAATAAGAGATAAAAATATAATCAAGGTAAAATATTGGTTTTACGGAAGTCCTGGTGTCTTGGGGAGCGCCATTCATCGAAACCCCTTCTCCAAGACACCAAAGACACCATCGCTCCTGCAAAAATAATATTTTGTGTAGAGAGTGAGAAAAATATGGAGTATAATCCGATAAATGCTTTAAAAATGAAAAGTTTTTCGGGTTATACTCCGAAAAAACCTTATCGTTGGGCTGTGACAAATGTTTGCTGCCAGTTCCTTTGTATTCCAGTAATTCCGGAGAAAAGCTTTGTGACTTGTGGGTACAAACACGTGGGTATGAGGCTTGCGTATTTTGCATGCCCATACCCTTACGTGTTTGTTAAACGGGAGTGCCCACGAGACGCAAAGCTTTTCTCCGGAATTACGGAAAACAAAAAACTTGACACAAACTGAAGGAGTATTAGGGTTGAGAACTGTCGAAAAACGTGGTATTCTATTAGAGGATTTAATCCATTACAACAATGAATAGAGAACGAGGAGGACATCATGGGCGGTTTTTTTGGAGTGGCATCGAAGGATGACTGCGTATTTGATTTGTTTTTTGGAACCGATTATCATTCCCATCTGGGAACAAGACGTGCCGGAATGGCGGTGTATGGAGAGGACGGGTTTGACCGTGCAATTCACAATATAGAAAATGCACCATTTCGGACGAAATTTGATAAAGACATGCAGAAAATGAAGGGATATTACGGGATTGGCTGCATTTCCGATTTTGAGCCACAGCCATTGATTGTGCGTTCCCATCATGGCACATTTGCCATTACAACCGTGGGAAAAATTAACAATGCACAGGAAATTGTGGATGAAATTTTCAATGACAATAACACTCATTTTCTGGAAATGAGTGGTGGAGATATTAATCCGACAGAACTTGTGGCAGCGATTATTAACCAGAAAGAGAACTTGATTGATGGCATCCATTATGCCTTAGAGCGGATTGATGGTTCTTTAACGTTAATGATTCTTACACCAAAGGGCATTTATGCAGCGCGTGATAAATATGGAAGAACACCGCTTGTGATTGGACATAAAGAAGATGCTTATTGTATGGCAATGGAATCTTTCTCGTTCCAAAATTTAGGATATCGTCCACTAAAAGAATTAGGACCGGGTGAGATTGTAATTGTAAATCAAGAGGGAATTAAAACGCTGATGGCACCGGGAAGCAAGATGCGGATTTGCACATTCTTGTGGGTGTACTATGGTTATCCATCCAGTTCCTACGAGGGAATCAGTGTTGAGCAGATGCGTTATAACTGCGGAAAAAATATGGCAAAACGTGACCATGTAAAACCGGATATTGTTGCCGGGGTTCCGGATTCCGGTACGGCACATGCGGTTGGTTATGCAAATGAGTCCGGTGTTCCATTTTCAAGACCATTTATCAAATATACACCGACGTGGCCGCGCTCCTTTATGCCGACAGTTCAGAGTAAGCGTGACATGATTGCAAAAATGAAAATGCTTGCTGTGCATGATTTGATTCAGGATAGAAGTATTCTTTTGATTGACGATTCCATTGTCCGCGGAACACAGCTTCGTGAAACAACGGAATTTCTGTATGACAGCGGGGCAAAGGAAGTACATATTCGTCCGGCGTGTCCACCACTTGTATATGGATGTAAGTTTTTGAATTTCTCGCGTTCCTCATCGGAGATGGATTTGATTACCCGCCGTGTGATTGCACGGCTGGAAGGAACGGAGGATGTATCAGAGGAAGTATTAGAGCAGTATACCGATCCGGAATCGGAAAAATATGATCAGATGGTCGAAGAAATCCGCAAGGAGTTAAACTTCACATCCCTTCGTTTTAACCGCTTAGATGATATGTTGGAGGCGGTTGGAATTCCGAAAGAAAAACTCTGCACGTATTGTTGGAATGGTAAAGACTGATAGCTTAAGGAAGGAGGAACTTCCATGACGAAAAAGAAAAAAAGACTGCTGGTTGTTGTGGTTTTAGCCGTTGTGCTTGTGGCACTGCTTGCAAGACCGGTTGTGAATTTGGTGATAGAATGGCTGGACCCGGGACAGGCACCGCTGAATGATTTATTTAAACTAAAGAAAAATGAAGTAGCACTTGTGATTAATGATGAACAAAGCAAAGAGAAGGGATATGAAGCAGAGGGCGAAATTTATGTACCGGCATCGGTTGCGTCTACTTACATGGACCAGAGAATTTATGTCGATACAGTGGAAAACAGCCTTTCCTATGTGACAAGCGGTGGCGTGATTTTGGCGCAGGCAGGAGAAGTTTCTTATCAGGTTGGCAAGGAGACGCAGAACGCGAAGAAGCCAATTCTGCAGAAAAAAGATGATGCGTTTTATGTATCCCTTTCCTTTATTAAAGAACACACAAGCTGTTATTACAAAACTTATCAAAATCCAAAACGCCTTGTGATTATGTCAGACCGAAGTGCGTCCTATACGATGGCATCACTGACAGAAGATACCCGTGTGCGCAAGGGACCGAATAAAAAATACAAATATTTTGTGGAACTGGCAAAAGGCACCCGCGTATTTGTGGAGACGGACAAGAAAAAGGAAAATGATTATACGGCAGTTACCACACAGGATGGAATTGCCGGCTATGTACCGAGCGACCGCCTGCAGGGGCAGAAAGAGACGGCTTGGAAATTTGACAAAGAACCGGAATCTTTTACTCAGTTAAAGACAAAAGGACAGGTATGTTTAGGCTGGCATCAGGTAACGAATGAGACGAGCAGCGGACAGCTTCCATCGCTTATTCAGAGTGCAAAGGCGATGAACGTCATCAGCCCGACGTGGTATGCGCTCAGCGATAATACAGGCAAGTTCAGTTCGCTGGCAAATTCTTCTTATGTTACTCAGGCACACGCGCAGGGAAAACAGGTGTGGGGACTGATTAATGATTTTGGCAAAGGAATTAAGTTAAGCAAAGTACTCGGCGTGACATCAAACCGGAATCGTTTGGTAAATGGTCTGGTGGCAACGGCGATTCAGCATGAATTGGATGGAATTAACATTGATTTTGAGCATGTAACAAAAGATACCGCACCGGCATATCTGGAATTTTTACGTGAACTTACTCTTAAGTGCCACGCAAACGATTTGATTGTTTCGGTGGACAACTATTCGCCGGCAAGTTACAATGCGTATTATGATTTGGAAGAGCAGGGACGCATTGTGGACTATGTGATTTTGATGGCATATGATGAGCATTACAACGGCAGTGAAGAAAGCGGTTCGGTTTCGTCGCTTCCATTTGTAAAAGAAGGTGTCAAAAATGTGCTGGCAAAGGTACCGGCAGAACGTACGGTGGCTGCACTTCCGTTCTATACGAGATTGTGGAAAGAAGTAAAAGGCAAAAAGCCACATCCGGAAGCTTATGGCATGAGCGGTGCCGAGAGTGTTGTCCGGGCAAATGATGCATCACCAAAGTGGGATGAAGCAACCGGTCAGTATTATGCGGAATTTAAGTCCAGTGGTGCAACTTATAAAATCTGGCTGGAAGAAGAAACTTCGTTAAAGAAAAAACTGGAAGTTGTGAAGAAAAATAAGACAGCAGGTGTGGCGTTCTGGAAACTTGGTTTTGAGCGTGCCGTTACCTGGACGACGATAGCGGATGCCGTTCGCGGATGGTAAGACTATTTGAAAGAAAAAAGACATACAATAGTACCAAAAAGGATGCGGGAGTCCGTTATGTCGAAGGAAAAAATAGAACAAACAAAGAAAGCAGCTATGGTAATCTTTTTTGCCGTGGCTGCTTTTTTGAGTGCGTGGTACAAGTTTGTGTCACCGTTTGAAAAACCATTTTACAAGACGCTTAACCAGACTGCAAAAGGAACGAAGGCGACGATTGTGATTGACCCCGGACACGGTGGTTTTGACCCCGGAAAAGTGGGAGTAAATCAGACGTTAGAAAAGGATGTAAATCTTGCCATCAGTGAGAAATTAAATCAAAAACTGGCGGCAAGCGGTTATACGGTTTATATGACAAGAGTGAGTGATGAGGCACTCTGCCGTGGTGATGAGTCCTCAAAAAAGCGGGCGGATATGCAGAATCGTGTGGTGCTGATTGAAGAAAAGAAACCGGATTTGGTTGTGAGTATTCATCAGAACAGTTTTTCTGCATCCACGAAAGGGGCACAGGTTTTTTATCATAAAAGTTCCGAAAAGGGCAAACGTCTTGCCGGCATTTTGCAGCAGTCTATCAAAGAAAAAGCGGACAAAGAAAATCACCGCGTGGAAAAAGCGAATGACAGTTATTATATGCTTCGGAAGGTGAGCTGTCCGATTGTTATCGTAGAGTGCGGATTTTTGTCAAATCCTGACGAAGAGAGGCTGTTAAATGACGAAAGATATCAAAAAAAGATGGTCGAAGGGATTGCAGAGGGCATTGAAAATTTCTTGTATAAATAGGCAGAATATGGTATGATAATTCATATGAGTATTTGAGAAAAAGCGAGATAGAAGGAATCGTATATGGATACAGAATGGATTTGCTTCGATGCGGTAACAGGGTATGACAAAGGAGAATTGAATCATGCTGCGCAGATTTTACGGCAGGGCGGGCTGGTTGCCTTCCCGACGGAGACTGTGTATGGACTTGGCGGGGATGGATTTAACCCGCAAGCTGCTAAAAAAATATATGAGGCAAAAGGGCGTCCGAGTGATAATCCACTGATTCTTCATATCAGTAAGAGAGAAGAACTTGATGCAATTGCTGCACGGATACCGGAAACAGCAGAGAAACTTATGGATGCATTTTGGCCGGGACCGATGACACTGATTTTTGAAAAGACAAAAGATGTGCCTTATGAGACAACCGGTGGACTTGATACGGTTGCTGTTCGGATGCCTTCACATGAGGGGGCTAGACAGTTGATTGAAAGTGCCGGCGTGCCGGTGGCGGCACCGAGCGCGAATACGTCAGGCAGACCAAGCCCGACGACGGCAGAACATGTAAAAGAAGATTTGTGGGGACGCATTGATATGATTATTGATGGCGGTCCGGTTGGAATCGGCGTGGAATCGACGATTATTGACGTCACAGAAGAGACGCCGACGATTCTGCGTCCGGGACATATTACAAAAGATATGATTGCTAAGGTGATTGGCACAGTACAGATGGATGCCGGTTTATCCGGATTAGACCCATCGGTAAAGCCGAAAGCACCAGGCATGAAGTACAGACATTATGCACCGAAGGCGTCGATGACGGTGATTCAGGGAGAAAAGGAAGCTGTTATCCGCCGGATTGAAGAACTTGCTGCAGAATATCCAGAAGAAAATGTGGGGATTCTTGCTGCGGATGAGACGTTATCCTGTTATACACATGGACAAGTTGTGTCAGCGGGATCGCGGAATGAACACACGATAGAACAGGGGTTATACCGTGCATTACGCGAATTTGACCATATGGGGGTATTGGTTATTTTTTCTGAGAGTTTTGCAGATGATGACCGAAGCGAGGCAATTATGAACCGTTTATTGAAGGCAGCAGGACAAAAGATTGAGTATCTTTCGGATAAGTGATTGGAGGAGGCATACGGATGGATTACACAAAAATTATTTTTGTATCGAAGGAAAATGTCCTTCTTGGTCCAATGGCAGAGTGGATTATGAAAAGTATTTTGATGGATAAATCGAAGCAGATTATGTCACGTGGTCTGGTTGTGCTTTTTGCGGAACCGAGAGACCAGCGGGTGACGGAACTGCTTATGAATCATGGGGTTCCCTGCGAGGAGCAGGTATCGGAAGAATTTCATGCAGAGCAGGTTGATGAGACAACGCTTGTGCTCACGATGAATTTTACCGAAAAAGTCAAAGTTCTCGAAGATTATGGTGTGACGGAACATGTTTATACGCTTCGCGAATTTGTGCAGGAAGAAGATGGAAAAGAATTTGACCCGGATGTGCCGGACCCATATGGAAGCGGGGATGAGGCATATGAGGAATGTTACTTAGAACTCAAAGATTTATTGTACCGGGTGAAGAAAAAATTACAGTGGAACTAAAATATGAGGAGGGTGTTACAATATGATAGCATTAGGCAGCGACCAGGCAGGATATGAATTGAAACAGGTGGTGATGCGTCACTTGGAGGAGCGCGGACTTTCTTACAAAGATTACGGAAGTTATAGTCCCGACCCTGTAGATTATCCGGTGTATGGAAAAAAGGTAGCACATGCCATTGTTGATGGGGAATGTGACAAAGGAATTTTAATTTGCGGGACCGGCATTGGTATCTCGATTGCCGCGAACAAAGTACCGGGAATTCGTGCGGCCGTATGCAGTGACTGCTTCAGCGCAGAGGCGACCAGACTGCATAACGATGCCAACATTTTAGCTTTCGGTGCGAGAGTCGTGGGACCGGGACTTGCAGAAAAAATTGTAGATATCTTTTTAGACACAGAATTTTCCGGTGTGGAAAGACATAAACGCCGGGTTGATATGATTGAAGAATAAGGAGTGAAATAACGTGTTAGGTTTTGTCGGATGTGGAAATATGGCACAGGCGATGCTGAAAGGGATTTTGGCAAAAGGCTTGTACAAAGCAGATGAGATTATTGTATCGAGACGTACCAAAGAGGCGTTAGATGCATTGCATGAAGAACTTGGCGTGCAGACAACAACAGATAACAAAGAAGTGGCAGAAAAAGCAGATGTGCTGGTACTTGCGATAAAACCGTATCAGTTTGCAGATGTGATTCCGGAGATTGCACCGGTTTGTAAAGAAAATGCGTTAGTCATTTCGATTGCGGCAGGCCAGACGATAGCGAATATCGAGAAGTTATTTGGAAAGACTATGAAAATAGTACGCACGATGCCGAATACACCGGCACTTGTGTTAGCGGGAGCAACCGGGATGTGTTTTCATCCATCGGTTTCAAAAGAAGAAAGAGAAACGGCAATTACTATATTTGAAAGTTTTGGTGTGGTTGCAGAAGTTTCTGAAAATATGATTGATACCGTGATTGGTGTCAGTGGCAGTTCGCCGGCTTACGTATTTATGTTTATTGAGGCAATGGCGGATGCGGCTGTGGCGGATGGTATGCCGCGTGCCATGGCTTATGAACTGGCGGCACAGACGGTGTACGGAAGTGCTAAGATGGTGCTTGAGACCGGAAAACATCCGGGTGAATTAAAAGATATGGTCTGCTCACCGGCGGGAACGACGATTGAGGCAGTTCGTGTCTTAGAGGAAAAGGGACTGCGCAGTGCTGTCATAGAAGGACAGATGGCATGCGTGAAGAAGGCGAGAGAATTATGAGAAAACGTGACGAAGCGAAAAACCGGAGAGAAATCATACATGCCTTATCGATGATTATGCAGATTGGATTATCGATGATGGTCTGCATGAGTGTCAGCCTGTTGATTGGCTATGGCTTAGACAAGCTTTTTGGTACCAAATGCTTTATGGTAATCATGATGTTTATCGGGATTTTGGCATCGCTTCGCAGTATGCTTGTATTGACCGGACAGTATCACCCGGGCAGTACAAAAAAGGAAACACAGGAAGGAAAAAAAGATGGAGACGGCGAAGATTAGTTTATGGGAAGTCATAATCGGCATATGGATTCTTGCCATTGTGGTAATTCTTGGCGGCATCTTTTTTGTGCCGGAGCCGTTATCGTATGCTTTGGGAGAAATCGCTGGCAGTATCACGGCGAGTGGACTTATGGTTCATTTGTACCGGAGCATTGACATTGAGTTAGACCTTCCGGAAAAAAAGGCAGTAAGTCACTCCAAGGCGATGGGGCTTGTACGGAGTACCATTGAAATCGGAGTGCTTGTAGGAAGTTTTTTTCTTTCAAAATGGGTTATGCCATATACCGTTTTGGCGGGACTGCTTGCAAGAAAGGCAGCAGCACTTATGGTTCCGTGGATGGAAAAAATAAGACTTCGTAAAAAGAAATTATTATAGGAAAGGAGAGTGAGAGCGTGGATGGAGTAGATTTTTATGTATATGGGCATCTGCCGATTCATATTGGCGGCGTGACGGTGTACATCACGACGACCCATATATGTCTGGCTATCGTTATGGCGGCTCTGATTATTTTTGCGATTGTAGCAAATCGTAAAATCAAAAAAGCAGACCCGACGAAAGCACCGACCGGATTTTTAAATGTCATCGAGCTTTTAGTGGAAACCCTTGACAATCTGGTTAAGAGCAACATGGGAAAGACGCTGGCACCAAAGTTCAAAAACTATATTGGTGTGATTTTCATGTTCCTTGTGACATGTAATTTGTCCGGGCTTTTTGGACTCAGACCACCGACTGCGGATTATGGTACGACACTTCCACTGGCGTTAATCACTTTTGTTATGATTCAGTATCAGGGAATCAAATGGCAGAAGTGGGGAAAACTCAAAGGTTTGTTTGAACCGATTTTCTTATTTTTCCCGATTAATGTAATTAGTGAATTTGCCACACCGGTATCTCTGTCACTTCGTCTGTTTGCCAATATTTTATCGGGAACCATGATGATGGCGTTGATCTACGGACTTCTTCCTAAGTTCCTTTTGTGGGTCTGGCCGGCTGCACTACACGCTTATCTGGATGTATTTGCCGGCGCATTGCAAGCGTATGTATTCGCTATGCTGACAATGGTATTCATTGCGAATGCCGCAGATTTGGATGATTAATTTTATCGCGCATAAGCGCAGAAAGTGAGGAAAAGATATGAATATTTCAGGAGCAGATTTAGTACATGCAGCATCAGCAATTGGTGCAGGATTAGCAGTTATCGCAGGTATCGGACCTGGTGTTGGACAGGGTATTGCAGCCGGATATGGTGCAAGTGCCGTAGGACGTAACCCGGGTGCCCGTGGTGAGATTATGTCAACCATGCTTCTTGGACAGGCAGTAGCCGAGACAACCGGTTTGTATGGTCTGGTTGTAGCCATGATTCTGCTGTTTGTAAATCCATTTGGAGTATAATGCAATCCATCCGAAAATTGTAAGAAAGGAGGGACTGTAATTGGATCCAAGAATATTTGGACTTGACCCGCAGACGTTATTTGATACATGCATTACGTTAGTTGCCATGCTGGCATTGTTTATCCTTTTATCGTATCTTTTGTTTAATCCGGCGCGCAAGCTGATTCAAAAGAGAAAGGATTATATTGAGAGCCAGCTTTCGGAGGCGGCATCCGCTAAAGATGAGGCACTTGCCATGAAGAAAGAGTATGATGATAAACTGGCAAAGGTGGATGATGAATCCACAGAATTGATTTCACAGGCTCGTCAAAAAGCAAAAGAGCGTGCGGGTGAAATTGTAAATGAGGCCGGCGATGAAGCACATCGTATTCTGGCACGTGCAGAGAAAGAAGTGGCACTTGAAAAGGATAAAGTCCGTGATGAAATGAAACAGGAAATGGTTCAGGTGGCTTCTATGATGGCTGGCAAACTGGTGTCAGAATCCATCAGTGAAGAGGCACAGGCCAAGTTGATTGAAGAGACATGCAATGAAATGGGGGATTCGACATGGCAAAGTTAGTTTCAAAAGTGTACGGCGATGCTTTGTTTTCTCTTGCGGTAGAAGAAAATCGTGTGGATGAACTCTGGGACGAAACGCGTGCGATGAAGCAGGTGCTTTCGGAAAATCCGGATTTCATGGCGATTTTGGAACATCCTGAAATGACGATGGAAAAAAAGATGGATGTGCTGCAGGAGGTTTTTCAAAAGGAACTGTCCCAGGACATGATGGGACTTTTGCATGTTCTTGTAAAAAAAGGAAGAATCGGAGAACTAATCCATGTGTTAGCATATTTTAATGAATGTGCCATGGCATACAAAAAGATAGGAAAAGTTCAGATTCAGACGCCGATGCCACTATCGGAGAAACAAAAAAAGAAAATTGAACAAAAACTTCTTGAGGTGAGCGAGTACGAAACTTTGTCGGTGGACTACGAAATTGATAAAAGTCTGCTTGGCGGCATTGTGATTCGTATTGGCAACCAAGTTCTTGACAACAGTATCCGTGCAAAACTGGATGCGATGACAAGAGATTTGAGTAAAGTAAGGCTGTCAAATTAGACGGGCGGCTTTCAGAAAGAAGGTGTGTTGGAAACATGAATTTAAGACCGGAAGAAATTAGTTCAGTCATTAAAGAAGAAATAAAAAAATATAGTACGGAGTTTGAAGTTGCCAATGTAGGAACGGTAATTCAGGTTGCCGATGGAATTGCCCGTATTCATGGACTGGAGAAGGCAATGCAGGGTGAGCTGTTAGAGTTCCCGCATGAAGTGTACGGAATGGTCATGAACTTAGAGGAAGATAATGTTGGTGCGGTTTTACTTGGTGATTCGGCAAACATTAACGAAGGTGACATGGTTAAGACGACAGGACGTGTGGCAACAGTGCCGGTTGGCGACGCAATGTTAGGCCGCGTTGTGAATGCGCTCGGACAGCCAATTGATGGTAAAGGTCCGGTAAATACGGATAAGATTCGTCCGATTGAGCGTGTGGCATCAGGTGTTATTTCCCGTAAATCAGTAGATACACCGCTGCAGACAGGTATTAAGGCGATTGACTCCATGGTTCCAATCGGAAGAGGTCAGCGAGAGTTGATTATCGGTGACCGCCAGACCGGTAAAACGGCAATTGCGATTGATACCATCATTAACCAGAAAGACCAGGATGTTCTTTGTATTTATGTAGCAATCGGACAGAAAGCATCAACGGTTGCCAATATTGTAAAGACACTCGAAGAGAGTGGTGCGATGGATTATACAACGGTTGTAGCAGCGACTGCAAGTGAGTTAGCACCACTTCAGTATATTGCGCCATATGCAGGCTGTGCGATTGGTGAAGAGTGGATGGAGAGCGGCAAGGATGTTCTTATCGTTTATGATGATTTGACCAAACATGCGGCTGCTTATCGTACCCTTTCATTGCTTCTTCGCAGACCACCGGGACGTGAGGCGTTCCCTGGTGATGTCTTTTATCTGCATTCCCGTCTTTTGGAGCGTGCGGCAAAATTGTCAGATAAATTAGGCGGCGGTTCTTTGACGGCACTGCCGATTATTGAGACACAGGCAGGTGACGTATCTGCATACATTCCGACTAATGTAATTTCGATTACAGATGGTCAGATTTATCTGGAGACCGAGATGTTTAACTCCGGTTTCCGTCCGGCGGTAAATCCGGGTCTGTCCGTATCCCGAGTTGGTGGTTCGGCACAGATTAAGGCGATGAAAAAGATTGCGGGACCGATTCGTATCGAACTTGCACAGTACCGCGAGCTGGCTGCATTTTCCCAGTTTGGCTCCGATTTGGATGCCGACACAAAACGCCAGTTAGACCAGGGTGAAAGAATCCGTGAGATTTTAAAGCAGGATCAGTATGCGCCGCTGCCGGTATGGTATCAGGTTATTATCATTTATGCAGCGACAAAACAGTATCTTTTGGATATTGCGGTAGAAGATGTCCTTGCGTTTGAAAAAGGTTTGTTCCGTTTTGTGGATGAAAAGTATCCGGAAGTACCGGCTGCCATCCGCGATGAGAAACAAATCAGTGAAGAGACAGAGAAGAAATTGATTCAGGCGATTGAGGAATATAAACGCAATTTTATTCATGAGAAATAAAAGAGAGGTGTGATGCTATGGCCTCAATGAGGGACATCAAAAGAAGAAAAGAAAGTATACAAAGCACTTCTCAGATTACAAAGGCAATGAAACTGGTTTCGACTGTAAAACTTCAAAAAGCGAAGGGAAGAGCAGAAGAAACACAGCCTTATTTTAACAAAATGTATGAGACGGTTTCGGGTATGCTTGCCAAATCAGGCACCGTGAGATATCCCGGAAAACGAGAGAAAAATCCGGATGAACCATGCAAAAAAGGTGTGATTGTAATTTCGTCAAACCGTGGACTGGCGGGCGGTTACAATTCCAATCTTGTCAAGTTAGTTACCAAAGGTGATTTTGACCGAGAAAATACGATTATTTTTCCGGTTGGAAGAAAAGGCTTGGAAAGCCTTGTAAGACAGGGGTATACCTGTCAGGGTGATTTTTCCGAGGTGATTAACAATCCGTTGTTTGGAGATGCGGTAAGCATTGGAAAGACCGTGATTGGTGCGTTGGAAAATGGTGACATTGATGAAGTGTATTTAGCGTATACGGTATTTAAAAATACCGTGACACAAATCCCTACTTTGATTAAAATTCTTCCATTTGCAGAGGATGATATCAAGGAAAATGCACAGGAAGAGGATGAGAAGAATAAGGGTGCTGTGGCACAGATGAATTATGAGCCGGAGGAGGAAGAAACTCTGGGTTATATCATTCCTTTGTATGTAAACAGCCTAATCTTTGGTGCGCTCGTGGAAGCGGTGGCCAGTGAAAATGGTGCGCGTATGCAGGCGATGGATTCTGCAACAAGTAACGCAGAGGAGATGATTGATACCTTGGGATTGCAGTATAACCGTGCAAGACAGGCTGCAATTACTCAGGAATTGACAGAGATTGTTGCTGGTGCGTCAGCGATAAGTTAGGAGGTAGAAAATGGCAGAGAATAGTAAGACAAGTCTCGGCGTAATTACCCAGATTGTTGGAGCCGTACTGGATATTCGTTTTCAGGACGGAAACCTGCCTGAGATTAATGAAGCAATCCACATCAAACGACAGGATGGGGATAAGCTTGTAGTTGAGGTGGCACAGCATTTGGGTGATGATACCGTTCGCTGTATTGCCATGGGACCAACGGATGGTTTGGTCCGCGGCATGGAAGCAGTGGCAACGGGAGCTCCGATTTGTGTGCCGGTAGGTGAAGAAACATTAGGACGTATGTTTAATGTTCTAGGCGAGCCAATTGATGAAAAAGAGCCGCCAAAAGTAAAAGAGTATGATCCGATTCACAGAAAAGCACCTTCTTTTGAAGAGCAGTCTACCGAATCGGAGATTTTGGAAACCGGTATTAAAGTAATTGACCTTTTGTGCCCATATCAGAAGGGTGGTAAAATTGGTTTGTTTGGTGGTGCCGGTGTAGGTAAAACGGTACTCATTCAGGAGTTGATTACAAACATTGCTACAGAGCACGGTGGATATTCGGTATTTACCGGTGTTGGTGAGCGTACCCGTGAGGGAAATGATTTGTACTATGAAATGATTGAGTCCGGCGTAATTGATAAAACAACCATGGTGTTTGGACAGATGAATGAGCCGCCCGGAGCGAGAATGCGAGTAGGTCTTGCCGGACTTACGATGGCAGAATATTTCCGTGACAAAGGTGGAAAGGATGTGCTTTTGTTTATTGACAACATCTTCCGTTTTACACAGGCAGGTTCTGAGGTTTCAGCGCTTTTAGGACGTATGCCGAGTGCGGTAGGTTACCAGCCGACACTGCAGACAGAGATGGGTGCTTTGCAGGAGCGAATCACTTCGACAAAGAGCGGTTCGATTACATCCGTTCAGGCGGTTTATGTACCGGCCGATGACTTGACAGACCCGGCTCCGGCGACGACTTTTGCCCACTTGGATGCGACAACCGTATTGGAGCGTTCGATTGCAGAACTTGGTATTTACCCGGCAGTAGACCCGCTGGCTTCAACATCCCGTATGCTGGACCCTCGTGTGCTGGGTGAAGAACATTATCAGGTTGCCCGTGGTGTTCAGGAGATTTTGCAGCGTTACAAAGAGTTACAGGATATTATTGCCATTCTTGGTATGGACGAGTTGTCGGAAGACGAGAAAATGCTTGTCAACCGTGCGCGTAAAGTGCAGCGATTCCTGTCGCAGCCATTTAACGTCGCAGAACAGTTTACCGGTCTTCCCGGTAAATATGTTCAGTTGTCTGATACGATTCAGGGATTCAAAGAAATTCTGGATGGTAAACATGATGAGATTCCGGAAGGTTATTTCTTAAATGCCGGAAGTATTGATGATGTTGTAGCACGATACAAAGAGAGCCGCCAGTAATTTCGGGCGGATAGGAAAGGAAGTGGTTACAACATGGCAGAACGTAAAACATTTCGTCTTGAAGTGATTTCGCCGGAGCGCATTTTCTATACCGGAGATGCTGAGATGGTGGAACTTACGACGACGGAAGGTGACATCGGAATCTATGCGGATCACATTCCGCTTACGACGATTGTTGCACCTGGTGTAATGACGATTACCGAGCCGGGTGGCGTGCTCAAAGAGGCAGCAGTGCTGGAAGGCTTTATGGAAATTACACCGGATAAAGTTACAATTCTTGCTCAGTCCTGCGAGTGGCCGGAAGAAATTGACATTAATCGTGCGGCAGAGGCGAAGGCGAGAGCCGAGCGCCGCTTAAAAAGCGCGGATGAAAATATTAACATGGCACGAGCAGATTTGGCTTTGCGAAAATCGTTGATTCGGTTGCAGTTAGCTGAAAAATAAAAAGAATCCCCTAAAAAGCAGGATATTTGCGTTGCAAATATAGCTTTTCGGGGGATTTCTTTTTATTTTTTGCTTTTTGGGGAAGAGGTGCTGGTAGTTTCAGCACCCCTGCTGCTACGCAGCTCAATTAGTGAGAACGGCGCAAGAGGTTCGGGGAACCTCTGACCTGCGCGGACCGGAGTGGAACGTAGACCCACGAGTCACAAAACTTTTCTACACAATTACGGAACCAAAAAAACTCACTATGGAAACCCCTCCGAAATTATGGTAAAATAGTGAGTAATAGGGTAGTTGCAATAACATACGAAGGAGAGAGTTTATTATGGTTATTAAGGTGATTTTGTTACTGGTATTTTTTGCCGTGATGCTTGGGATTGGATTTTATTCCAGAAAGCATGCGACAGATGTGAATGGTTTTGTGTTGGGAGGACGTTCGGTTGGTCCGTGGCTGACCGCATTTGCATATGGAACGTCTTATTTTTCAGCGGTTGTATTTGTCGGATATGCAGGACAGTTCGGTTACAAATACGGACTTGCTTCCACTTGGATTGGAATTGGCAATGCAGTGCTTGGTTCTCTGCTTGCATGGGTTGTATTGGGACGACGTACAAGAATTATGACAAAGCATTTGAAATCCATGACCATGCCGGATTTCTTTGGAAAACGTTATGGCAGTAAATCGCTTCGCGTTGCAGCGTCGATGATTGCCTTTATTTTTCTCATTCCGTATACCGCATCGGTGTATAATGGTCTTTCCTATTTGTTTGGTATGGCATTTGATATTGACTTCCGCATCTGTGTAGTCGTGATGGCGGTGCTGACCGGTGTATATGTTATTGTGGGCGGTTATATGGCGACTGCACTGAATGACTTGATTCAGGGAATTATTATGTTATTTGGTATTGTGGCAGTCATTGCGGCAGTGCTTTCCGGTCATGGCGGATTTTTGGCTGCAGTGAAGGAACTTGCGCATGTGCCAAGTGACGTAATGCCGGGAGCTTATGCATCTTTCTTTGGACCGGACCCATTGAATCTGCTTGGGGTTGTGATTTTAACTTCATTGGGTACGTGGGGCCTTCCACAGATGATTCAGAAATTTTATGCCATTAAAGATGAAAAAGCAGTACATACAGGAACTATTATTTCGACGTTGTTTGCCGTAGTTGTTTCCGGCGGCTGCTATTTCCTTGGTGGATTCAGCCAGATTTCCGGTGTGACAAAAGCAGCCGATGGCAGTGTGGCATATGATACTATTATACCGACGATGCTTTCAAGCCTGCCTGACATTCTGATTGGAATTGTCATTGTGCTTGTTTTGTCTGCATCCATGTCGACTTTGTCGAGCCTTGTGCTGACGTCAAGTTCCACACTCACACTTGATTTTATCAAACCATTGTTTGTAAAAGATATGAGTGAGAAAAAGCAGTTAATCTGGATGAGAATACTGCTTGCGTTCTTTATCATCATTTCCGTTGTGATTGCACTTGATCCGCCGGCATTTATTGCACAGCTTATGGGAATCAGCTGGGGTGCTCTGGCAGGAGCGTTTTTAGCACCATTTTTGTATGGACTGTACTGGAAGCGCGTGACAAAAGCGGCTGTCTGGGCAAGTTTTATTGCCGGAGTTGGAATTACGGTTTCTAACATGTTTATCAATTATATTGCATCACCGATTAACGCCGGAGCATTAGCAATGATTGCTGGTTTGATTGTTGTCCCGGTTGTTAGTGTAATAACGAAGAAACCGGACGAAGCAATTGTAGATGAAATTTTTAACTGCTTGGATGAAAAAGTTATGGTAGAGCAGAAAATGGCTTTGCCGGAAGAGGACGAAGAGTAAACGTATACAATGGAAATGAGGGGGTGTCGGATATGGCGCGAAAAAAAAGGAAAAGTCTAATTTTTACCATCATGCGAATGTCAGTAATTCCGATTGCAATTTTAGGAGTTGTCATGACATTTTACAGTCAGAATTCGGTTCATGAAGGTATGGTATTTGAGATTGAAAAGAGTTTGTCCGGTATCGCTCATAATCTGATTAGTATTTATAATGTGTTGGATGCGGGAGATTTTTCACAGAAAGACGATAGGGTTTATAAGGGGGAAACAGAAATTACATCGGATTACCGCGTTTTAGACGATATTAAAAATGATACCGGTGCGGATGTTACTGTATTTGTTGGTGATGAGAGATGTCTTACAACACTGGTTGATAAAAAAGGAAATCGTTTGGTTGGCTCTCACTTAGATAAAGAAGTTGCTTCACAAGTGATTGAAGACGGGGAAGAATATTTTTCCCAGAATGTTGACGTTATGGGAGTCAGATACTTTGGCTACTATGTGCCAATTCGCAATGATGAGAATGAAGTTGTAGGTGTTAGTTTTGCCGGAGAGTCGGCGGAGTCTGTGAATACTTCCATGAGATTTATGACGCATGGGAATGTGATTATCTGCCTGTTTATCATAATTCTTGCCGGATTTATCTGTAATCTGTCGGCACAGAAAATGGTGGAGGCGATTCAGGCAATTAAGAGATTTCTTGGCAGAGTGGCGCATGGAGAATTTCATCATGAAATGCCGGAAAATGTTTTAAAGAGAGGCGACGAACTGGCGCAAATGGGCGAATATGCAGTGGCGGTCAGTGATTCATTGGAAGAAATGGTGTCACGTGACCCATTGACAAAACTTCTGAACCGGCGTGCGGCGCAGATTCAGATGGATTACCGTAGAGAAAACGATTGTTTTTCACTTGCGATTGCAGATATCGATTTTTTTAAGAGCGTCAATGACAGTTATGGTCATGAAAAAGGTGATGAAGTTCTAAAATATGTTGCCGGAGCACTACAGAAAGCAGTTGGTGAAGATGGTTTTTCTGCACGCTGGGGCGGCGAAGAATTTTTGATTGGTTTTGATGGAACAGTAAATGAGACGGGAAAAGTTTTGCAGGGATTTTTGGACGATGTGAAATCGAAAAAGTTTTCACATAACGGTATGGAATTCTCAATTTCTCTGACGATTGGTATTGCAACTTACTGTGAAGAAGAGAAAATGGAAGAAGCGATTAACCGTGCGGACGAACTTCTTTATTATGGAAAAGAGCATGGGCGAGACCAGATCGTAATGGAATCAAGGGAGGAGGAATCCTGATGCCGAAAGCACCAAACCAGAAATACAAATTATTTTATATTTTGGAACTGCTGCGAAGTGAGAGTGACGAAAAACATCCGGTAACGATGCCGCAAATCATCTCGTATTTAAAGCAGAATGGTATTCATGCGGAAAGAAAAAGTGTTTATTCGGACATGGAAGCTTTGCAGATACTCGGGTACGATGTTGTATGTCAGAAAAACCCGGCGGGTTACTATCTGGGAAGCCGTGAGTTTGAATTGGCGGAGTTAAAACTTTTAGTTGATGCTGTGCAGGCGTCCAAATTTATTACGCAAAAACAAAGCAGAAATTTGATTGAGAAGTTGGAACATTTCACGAGCCGCCATGAGGCAAATCGGTTACAGCGTCAAGTTTGTGTCAATGACCGTGTGAAAACAGAAAATTTGTCTTCCCTTTATCTGATTGATGACATTCATCAGGCAATGCACGAAAATCAACCGGTTACTTTTGTTTACTGCGAATGGAATCAGAACAAGGAACTTGTGCCGCGGCACGGTGGCGAACGCTATCTTGTTTCTCCATGGATGCTTATGTGGGAAGACGAAAATTATTATCTGCTGGCGTATGACCACAAAGCAGAGATGATTAAATATTTCCGTGTAGATAAACTTCGACAGTTAAAGAGAGAAGAGGGAAAAAGAGAAGGGGAAACAGCATATCAAAAACTGGATGTCACGGATTTTTCAAAAAAAACGTTTGGAATGTTTGCCGGGGAGAAAAAAAGGCTTCAGCTTGTTTTTGATAATTCGCTGATTGGCGTTGCAATTGACCGTTTTGGAAAGGAAATTCCTGTTTTAAAAGAGTCCGAGACACAGTTTCGGACATTCGTAGAAATCAGTGTCAGCAAGCAGTTTTATGGTTGGCTTGCGGGGATTGGAAAGGGTGTTTCAATCGTGGAACCAAAAGAAGAACAAGAGAAGTATCGGAAGTATCTTGAAAATATTTGGAAACTATGATATTCTACCATTGATTATGAGAATTTGTATCAATTACGCCAAGGAGGACAAGAATGAGAGGAATAGAAACCCCGATTAAGACACTGAGACAGAAAGTGTTTACAGAAGTTGCAAAAGTCGCTTTTGATTCACAGAACATAAATGATGATATCGAGGCAATCCCATATAAAATTACGCCGGGAGATGCGCCTTTATACCGTGAGAGTATTTACCGTGAGCGTGCTATCTGCTCGGAGCGTGTGCGTCTTGCGATGGGACTTTCATTAAGACCGGATGACGAACCGGTTCACGTTACAAGTGGATTGGATGAGAGTAATGTGGCAGAAAAATATTATGAGCCGCCTTTGATGCAGGTAATTCCGTCGGCTTGTGATATGTGTGAGGATAACGTATATGAAGTATCCAATCAGTGCCGTGGCTGTGTGGCACATCCTTGTGTAGAGGTTTGCCCGAAAGGTGCTATCAGCATTGTAGACGGAAAATCTCATATTGATAAAGATAAATGTATTAAATGTGGAAAATGTAAGGCAATCTGTCCTTATGATGCAATTGCGAAGAAGGTTCGTCCATGTGCAGCTGCATGTGGTGTGAAAGCCATTTCCAGTGATGAGCGCGGACGTGCCCAGATTGATGATGAAAAATGCGTAAAATGCGGACAATGCATGGCTGCGTGTCCATTTGGAGCGATTGCAGATAAATCCCAGATTTTCCAGTTGATTCAGGCAATGAAGCAGGGACCGGTTATTGCCGAATTGGCTCCGGCGGTTATCGGACAGTTTGGTGACGATGTCCGTCTTTGGAAAATCAAAGCAGCGTTGAAAGAAATTGGTTTTGCGGAAGTGTTCGAAGTTGCACTTGGTGCAGATATCGGAGCGATTACGGAAGCAAGACATTATGTAAATGAAGTAAAAACAGGAAAACTTCCATTTTTGCTGACTTCCTGTTGTCCGGCTTGGTCGATGTTGGCAAAGAAAACACTGCCGGATATGGTAGAGACTGTTTCAAGTGCTCTGACACCGATGGTGGCTACTGCACGTACAATTAAACAGCGTCATCCGGAAGCTAAGATTGTATTTGTCGGACCGTGTGCGGCAAAGAAACTGGAAGCTTCCCGCCGTTCGGTACGAAGTGATGTGGATTTTGTAATCACCTTTGAAGAATTGGATGCGATTTTCACTGCCAAAGGAATTGATATGGAAACCTATGATGCAGAGGAGCCAATTCATGATGCAACAGGAACCGGACGTGGTTACGCCGTTGCCGGTGGTGTTGCAAATGCCATTGAAAACTGCATTAACGAATATTATCCGGGAACGGAAGTTTATATTGAGCATGCGGAAGGATTATCCGACTGTCAGAAAATGCTTCTTATGGCGAAGGCCGGTAAAAAGGATGGCTGTCTGATTGAAGGTATGGGCTGTCCGGGTGGCTGTGTTGCCGGTGTTGGTACGAATATTGCGATACCGAAAGCGGCACAGGCTGTGCGCAAGTTTGTTAAGGATTCAACAACTGCACTGCCACCGAAAGAATATTCAGAAATTCATTTGCCGTAAGGTAAAAGAAACAAGATAAGAAAGAGGGTATTTTGATTGTAAAATCGGAATACCCTCTTTGTGACAGAAGGCATTTGATCATATTTAATCAATAGCGGAGGCAGTATGAAAATCGAACGAATTATTTTATTTACCAAGGGAATTGAAACATTAAGTTTTTTTAGTGAGCAGCTTGGGAAGACTTTTAGTAAATTGGGATATGAAGTGTTTTACTTTGACCAGTGTAAATCGTATGATAGTCTTGCCGAATTGCTTTTGTTTGCCAAACCGGAGGCAACAGCGGCAGTGACGTTTAATTTTGACGGCTGCTGTGGTGAGGGATATTTTATTGACTGCAAGGGAATTCATTTGTTTGATGACAGAAAAATACCGGTTATCAATATTGTGGTTGACCATCCGTTTTACTATCATAAATTTCTGCCATTTTTGCCAAAAGACTACTGCCAGATTTCGATTGACAGAGAGCATGAAGCTTATTTGCAGTATTATTTTCCGGAAATTAAGCGGGGTCCGTTTTTACCGCTGGCGGGAACGTCTTTGTGGGAAGAAGATACGCTGCCTAAGTGGGAAGAACGCCCATATGACGTTGTATTTACCGGAAATTACACGCCGCTTTCTAAATTTGAACCGACGATTGAGAGACATGGCAAAGAGTATGCCGATTTTTATTACGGAATTATTGAGGATTTTAAGAAACATCCGCATCTGGGGATGGATATCGGAATTCGTGAGCATCTGCTTTCCGAGGTTGAGGATATTACCGAAGACGGTGTAAAAGAAATGATGCCAAATATGATTATGATCGATTTGTATGTGCGCAATTATTTTCGTGGAAAAGTGGTGCAGACGCTTGTGGATGCCGGTGTTTCCGTGCATTGTTTTGGAGCTGGATGGGAATTTCTTCCCTGTGAACATCCGGAAAATCTGATAAAAGAGGGTGGCGTTGATTCACTGGCGTGTCTGCAGGCGTTAAGCAAGGCGAAAGTTTCTTTGAATGTAATGCCGTGGTTTAAGGATGGCGCACATGACCGCGTATTTAATTCGATGTTAAACGGAGCTGTATGTTTTACCGACTGGAGCCGGTATTTGGCAGAAAATTTACGGGATGGAGAGGATATTTTCTTTTATGAACTGGATGCACTTGAATGCCTGCCGGATATGGTGCAGGGAATTTTAGAAAATCGAAAGAAATGGGAGCACATGCAGAAAGCGGCGTATGAGACGGCTGAGAAGTCGCATACATGGGAACACCGTGCAGGGGCTGTGCATAAAGAAATTCTTTCCAAGATACGCTAAATGTGGTATGATGATACATAAGTCAAAGCGTCCACGTAGTATAAAGCGGGAGAAATGGAGGTAAAGATGGCTAGAAAAAACAAAAAACAGCGGAAACATCCTAAGTTTTGGTTTGGGTTTAAAATTGTATTACTTTTGTTTCTGCTCACAATATTAGTCGGCGGAATTATCTTTTATTTCAAATATGGAAAAGATATCTTCGCAATGCAGGATGACGCGGTTGCGCTTGTGAAAGAGTCGTCCATAGATACATTCCGTTCATCCGAGACGTCGATTGTGTATAACAATAAGGGCAAAGAGATAGCGAAATTAAAGGGAGAAAAAGACTCCTATTACCTTACCTTGGACAAAATACCAAAGGCGGTAAAGGATGCAGCAATTGTTACCGAAGACAAAAAGTTTTACTCACATAACGGAATTGATGCCAAAGGTATTATGCGTGCGGTTTTTGCATTGATTAAGAACAACGGTGAGAAAACACAGGGAGCATCGACAATTACCCAGCAGTTAGCACGCGGTGTTTTCCTCTCGACGGAGAAGACGTATGAGCGTAAAATAAAGGAAATTTTTATTGCGCTTGAGCTGGAAAAGAAGTACACCAAAAGCCAGATTCTGGAATTTTACTTAAATACCATTTATTATGCAAATGGTTACTATGGAATTGAGGCGGCGGCACGCGGATATTTCGGAAAGAGCTGTCAGGAATTGTCACTTGGGCAGTTATGCTTTTTGTGTTCTATTCCAAATAATCCAACCCTTTATAATCCATTGAAAAATTTTGATAACACGGTCAAACGTAAAAATCGTATTTTAGACCAGATGTTAGATGATGGCGTGATTACGAAGGTGGATTACGATGAGGCGTACCAGGAAGAAATTAAGCTGAACATTCAGGAAGTGCAGAAACGAGATTACATCCAGACGTTTGTTTCTTACTGTGCGATTCGCGAGTTGATGAAAAAGAATGGATTTGAGTTTAAAAATTCATTTGCGGATAAGGAAGAAAGAGAGACCTATGAGACGGAGTATGATGATGCGTACTCGACGGCTCAGCAGATGCTTTTGAATAAAGGATATAAGATTTATACATCCTTTGATTTGAAGAAACAGAAAAAACTGCAAAAAGCAGTCAATCATAATTTGTCCGGATTTAAGGATAAAGAGACAAACGGAACCTACAAAATGCAGGGTTCAGCAGTATGTATCGATAATAAGACCGGACGTGTTGTTGCGCTGGTGGGCGGACGAAGCCAGGAGACAGAAGGACTTTCCTTAAACCGTGCGTACCAGTCTTACCGGCAGCCGGGTAGTTCAATTAAGCCGTTGATTGTTTATACACCGACCTTGGAGCGTGGTTCAACGGCAAGCACGACCGTACATGATTATAAGTTTAAGGGCGGTCCGTCAAACAGCAGTGGACGTTACTATGGTTATATTTCGCTTCGTTTTGCGGTGGAGCAGTCCTTGAATACGGTTGCATGGCAGCTGTTTGAGAAGTTAAAACCGGAAGTTGGCTTGCAGTATTTATTGGATATGAATTATTCCAAAATCGTGAAGTCGGATTACTACTTGTCGGCATCCCTTGGCGGATTGACATACGGTACCAGTACGTTAGAGATGGCATCCGGTTATGCAACACTGGAAAATGACGGAAAGTACCGGGAACCAACGTGTATTGTGAAAATTTTGGATTCCGATGGAAATGAAATTGTTTCCGATAAAGTCGAGCAAAAGAGTGTTTACAAGAAGGATTCAGCACGTGCGATGGTTGATATCCTGACCGGTGTAATCAAACGTGGTACGGCACGTGGTCTTGGCCTTGATAATGGACAGCCAAGTGCCGGCAAGACCGGAACAACCAATGATAAAAAAGACGGCTGGTTCTGTGGTTTTACACCATATTATACAACGGCAGTCTGGGTTGGCTATGATTCCCCGAAAACGGTTGCCGACTTGTATGGTTCCACCTATCCGGGACGAATCTGGCATGAGTACATGAATGAGATTCATAAAGACTTAGATGTAAAAGAATTTGATTTGGGTGAGTTATCATCGGGAAGTTCCGGTGGTGGCAGCAGTAGTGGTTATACGACTCCACAGGAAGATACCGGAAGTGGTGGAAGTGTAGATACGGACCCGGCAGATTCGAATGATAATGACGTTGATGTGGATCCGGATGATGGAACGGATACACAGGTTACGGAACCACCGGCCACGCAGGTACCGGCGACACAAGTTCCGGCAACAGCGGAACCGGCTGCGACAGAGCCACCGGCAGACCCGGCAGCAGACCCGGCAGCAGAGGGTGCAGAATAAAAAATAAGAGCTAAAAAAAAGCCTGTCAGGAAAAATGCTTGACAGGCTTTTTAATAGGTGCGCCTTGCGACACACGTTTCTATTAGTGTTCCTGATGATATTTCTTCAGGATGCGCTCGATACGCTCGGTTGGATTTAAGTATTCCGCAATTGAGGAATCATGATTTAAAGTATCGATAAGGAGAGCAATGTACTTGCTCATATCAACATTGATGTAATACTCACGCTGTAACAGTTCTTCCGGCTGATATACTAAGTTTGTCGTCATGACACGGTAAATCAAGCCGCTCTTATAAGCTTCATCAAACTTCTCCAGACCGTTTGTGAACAGACCAAAAGTAGAAGCAACGAAAATACGGTTTGCATTGCGGCGCTTCAATTCAGTTGCAACGTCAATCATACTTTCACCGGAGGAAATCATATCGTCAATCACAACAACGTCCTTGCCGGAAACATCAGCACCGAGGAATTCATGTGCAATAATCGGGTTACGTCCTTCAACAATTTTTGTGTAATCACGGCGTTTGTAGAAGGTTCCTACATCAACACCGGCTACGTTACCAAAGTAAATCGCACGTCCCATAGCACCTTCATCCGGGCTGATAATCATCATGTTTTCCGGTTTCATATGAATGTCTGGTACATTTTTCAAAAGGGCTTTAATAAACTGATATGTTGGCTGTACAGTTTCAAAACTCTTCAATGGAATTGCATTCTGTACGCGAGGGTCATGTGCGTCAAAAGTGATAATATTGTCAACGCCTATAGCGGTCAGTTCCTGAAGTGCCAAAGCGCAGTCTAACGATTCGCGGGAACTGCGTTTATGTTGTCTGCTTTCATACAGGAAAGGCATAATAACAGTGATTCGTCTTGCTTTTCCGCTGATTGCGGCAATCATACGTTTCAAATCCTGAAAATGGTCATCCGGTGACATATGATTAACCTGTCCACATACTGTGTAAGCTAAACTGTGGTTACATACATCAACAAGAAGGTATACATCTTTTCCGCGGACGGATTCATTTAAGATACCCTTTGCTTCACCGGACCCAAAACGTGGGCATACGGCATCGATGATGTAAGAATCCCTTTTGTAATTGGTAAAATGAATGGAAGAATCTACATCGGCTTCATTTCTCCAGCCAACAATGTAATCATCCACTTTTTTTCCGATTGCTTTGCTGCTCTCCAATGGAATAATACCAAGGTCTCCATAAGGGATTGTTTTCGACAAATCTTTTTGACTCATGATTAAAGTCCTCCGTGTAAATATTGTGTTGTAGGTTTATAGTTTGCAGCAACAGAAAGAAAAACATACTTAATGTTGCATAATTGCCTTTTTCAAACGAATGTCATCGCCGGTGATTTTTAATAATGTATAATTACTTGTAATCCGGGAGAAAATCCGCTCGCTGTAGCGTTCCCGTAAATCATCAAACGACAAGTTTGTTGAAATAATCGTGGAACGGCGGTTTGTTAATCGTGTATCGATGCAGTGGTAAAGCTGAGAGGAAGTAAAACTATTGTTTAATTCTGTTCCCAAATCATCGATAATCAGTAAATCGCTGCTTAATAAATAAGAAAGCGAAGCATTTTTCTGGGTCTGTGATAAGTCCCGGTCAAATTTGCACGATTCTAAAATATCAAATAGTTTTAGAGAAGTCAAGTACACAACGGTATGAGACTTGTCTAAAAGCTCTTTTGCAATACAGTTTGTTAAAAAAGTTTTACCGACACCGGTGTTACCGTATAACAGAAGATTTCCCGGTGTGTCCGAAAAACCGGATAAATAGGATTTCACGGTTTCTAAGACATGTCGCATATTGTCACGCGGTGTTTCGCCGGTTGCCTCTTCGGTGTAGTCATCCGGGTAAAAATCCAAATTAAAATGAGAAAAATTCTCATGTTCCAAAACGTCTTTCAAATTTGACTGTGAGTACAAATACTGAACAATCAGTTTTTCAAAACAATGGCATTTCCTGCCGTCAATATAGCCGGTATCCTTACAGTCAGCGCACTCGTAGACCGGTTTCAGGTAGTCCGCCGGGTAACCGTGCTGCAAAAGCAGGGCTTCTTTTTGTTTTGTGATTTTATCAATCTCGGCATCTAGGTCAATCGAATCGGTTTGTCCTTTCAAACGAGAGGCAGCGTGCTGCACCGAAAGTGTACGAATCCGGTTTTCCAATTCGTTCATTTGGGGAATCGCATCATAGACTTCCTTCATGCGCTTTTTCAGGATGAAATTGTCCTTGAGCTGCTGATGATAGTAATGGGACATCAGATGCTCGTACTGACTGTTGGTCAAAAGCATAATAAATGAATCCTTTCGTTTGTTTTATGCCTGCACATTGCGCAGTAACTGTTTTTCCAGTGAACTGTAATCCTCTTTGGAATACTCTCTTTGAGGAAAACTCTGGAATTGGTTTCTTTTTTGCTGTGTGGCAGAGTTTTTCTGCTCTCCGGTTTTTTTCTTCTGCTGAAATGACTTGTCGCATTTTTCTATGTCCGCAAGGGTGAGGACACCTTTCTTGTGCCAGTCCTTTAATATACTTGTTATGTAATTTAAATTTGTGCCACCGGTCTGCAAAACCGTACGCTTACATGCCTGCTCAATAATTTCATCCGAGAAGCCGTAATCACTCCATGTATCAATGATTTCACGTTCTGCCGGAGCAAGGGAGCGATTTAAGCCAAGTGCTTTGCTTACGACATGATAAAGACCTGAAAAAGCAGAAGATTCATCCTTTGCTTCCTCCGGCGTTGTAATCCCCTTTTTCGCCCATGTAAGACCAATTGCCTCCATATACTTTGGTGAAGTCTTTCCGCGGCTGTGTGCCGTGCGGTACAGGGTAGCAATCATCTCCTGTGAAAATCCGATGTCACACATAAAATATAAAATCATTTGCAGATGTGTGGTGGAAAGGGTCGTGCCAAGTATCTTTTCTGCCTGCGAAATCGCCTCGCTGATTTCAATATCTTTCATCAGTGCTTCCGCTTGTAAAGGAGTATACTCCTGGCGGTTCGGAATGGAGATGCCGTCGGGTACAACGGTTTCTTCCGCTACCGGTGAAGCATCGATATCCGGTTCTCTTTCTGCCGTAACTGCTGACGCAGTGTCTGTGGCATCAGTAGAAAGAACAATCGAAGTAATCTCGCCATTTTGCTCTGTGAAAGAAAGAAGTCCTTCTTTCTGCCAGTAACGCAGTGCACGCAAAATGTCACTTTCTGTGCATTCGAAACAATCGGCAAGAGCATCAATGGATGAATTACCTGCGGTGTCGGCATGCTGGCAGAGCATAACCAGATACAAATATATTTTCACGAAATTGCCATTTGCAGATGGCATATGATTTTGAATAAATGAATTGGAAATCAAAGTGAGTCCGCAATTCGATGTTGTGGAAATTGTAAATCCCATAATAAAACTCATTCCCTTTCTCCATCAGGTATTTTTTACCTGTCAGCAAGGATGAGTATATCACAAAGAAAAAACAGTTGCAAATTGCAAATGTGCATACATTTCATGTAGAATTTATCTGTTGATAATGTGCATAATGTTCATAACAAAACCACAAACAGACTATTCTGGTAGAAAGAGTGGGTCAATGTGCCGAAATTACGTTGGTTGAGCTTGTCAAGTAAAAAATGCAATTTATTCACATTTTTTTTTGAACAAAAAAATATCCACAACCGTATCTTTCGACTGAATGTTGATAAGGTTGTGGATAACGTTCATAACTTAGTTATTCAGAAGATTTTCACCAATTTCTACTATGTTTCCGGCACCCATAGTTATCAACAGGTCGCCGTTGACTAAATTTTTTAAAATAAATTTTTCGATTTCGTCAAAACTGCGTAAATAGTGAACTTCCTTTCCGAGTTTTTCCAATTCTCTTGCAAGGTCAGCAGAAGAAATATCTCCCGGGTCTTTTTCACGCGCCGCATAAATGTCTGCTAAGATTACTTTATCTGCCAGAGAAAGAGCAGAGGCAAAATCCTTTAAAAAGGCGCGGGTACGTGTGTAGGTATGCGGCTGGAAGGCACACCATAACGTTTTGTGTGGATAATTTTTCGCTGCTGTGAGTGTTGCTCGGATTTCCGTCGGGTGATGAGCATAGTCATCAATAATGGTAAATCCGTTTTTCTCACCTTTGTATTCAAAGCGGCGGTCTGCGCCGTGGAATGTAGTCAATGCTTTCTGGACGGTGCCGTCATCAATGCCGTAGAGAGAGGCTAACGCTAAGCAGGCAAGGGTATTGGAAACGTTGTGTCTGCCGACTACGGACAGATGGAAATGCCCCTTTACTTCTCCTTGTACAACTGCGTCAAAGGTGCCGCATCCAAGGTCATTGTAAGTGATGTTTTCAGCTGTAAAGTCAGCATCCTTATTTTCTAATCCGTATGTGATAACACGGCAGGAAAGTCCTTCTGTAATTTCTTCATAATTTTCAATATCTGCATTGATAATTAACGTGCCATGCTCCGGAATCCGTTTCGCAAACAAATGGAAAGAGTGACGGATATCAGAAAGGTCATGGAAAAAGTCCATATGGTCTTCTTCTATATTAAGTATCATTCCCACAGTAGGGAAAAAGTGAAGAAAACTATTCGTGTATTCACAAGCTTCCGTAATGAAATGCTTGGAGTGGCCGATGCGGATGTTGCCGCCGATTGCTTCTAAAATACCGCCGACGGAAATTGTCGGGTCAAGGTTTGCTGCCAAAAAGATGTGGGAAGCAATCGAAGTGGTCGTTGTTTTTCCGTGTGTTCCTGCAATGGCAATGGCGGAAGAATAATTTTTCATTACCTGCCCAACCATAACTGCGCGCTCCATCAGCGGAAGATTTAATTTTTCAGCCGCCTGATATTCCGGATTGGTCTTTTTAACTGCTGCGGTATAGACAACCAAATCGATATCTTTTGTAATATTCTCTTCTTTTTGTCCATATACTACTTGTATGCCGAGAGATTCCAAATGTTTTGTGATTTTGCTTTCATGCCAGTCGGAACCGGTAATGGTAAAGCCCATGGAATGAAGCAGCTCGGCGAACCCGCTCATACTAATGCCGCCAATTCCAATAAAATGAATCTTTCCCGGATGTGTAAAGTCGATTTCGTACATAAATGACACCCTTCCTTCTATTATTTGGAAACAAAATTATGATTCCTCAGATTCATTATATATAGACAGGGGAGAAAATACAAGGAAAAAGGTGAATATGCTTAAGATTTTCATACGGTATTTGTGCAAAATGTACAAAAGTTAAGAATCATAAGAAAATATTTTGTGAAAAATATTCACAAAACTTAAACAATGTGGTATACTTATTTTACAATATTAACAACAGGGGTGATAACATGATCAAAAAAGAAATGATAGCCATGTTACTTGCTGGGGGGCAAGGGTCAAGACTGGGGGTCTTGACTGCAAATGTAGCAAAACCTGCTGTTGCTTTTGGGGGAAAGTATCGAATCATTGATTTTCCGTTGAGTAATTGTATCAACTCGGAAGTCGATACCGTTGGAGTGCTGACACAGTATCAGCCGTTGAAGCTGAATACTCATATCGGCATTGGAATTCCATGGGATCTTGACCGCAATATTGGGGGCGTGTCAATCCTGCCGCCGTATGAGAGAAGCACAAGCAGCGAGTGGTACACCGGAACCGCAAATGCGATTTACCAGAACTTGAATTATATGGAGTATTACAACCCGGATTATGTATTAATTCTTGGTGGTGACCATATTTACAAGATGGATTATCAGGTAATGCTTGATTTCCATAAGGCAAATCACGCGGACATTACGATGGCGACGATACCGGTGCCGATTGAAGAGGCAAGCCGGTTTGGTGTCTGTATTACAGATGATACCCATCGTATTTTGGAATTTGAGGAAAAACCGGAGCATCCACGCAGTAATCTGGCATCTATGGGAATTTACATATTCTCATGGCCGGTATTAAAAGAAGCCCTGATTCAGTTGAAAGACCAAAAAGGCTGTGACTTTGGTAAACATATTTTACCTTACTGCCACGAAAGGGGCGACCGCATTTTTGCCTTTGAGTACAATGGATACTGGAAGGATGTTGGTACGCTTGGTTCGTACTGGGAATCAAATATGGAGTTGATTGATTTGATTCCGGTATTTAACCTGTACGAAGAGTTTTGGAAGATTTACACAAGTAACGAATGGATTCGTCCACAGTATATTGCAGGAGATGCTGTGATTGACAAAGCCATTATGGGTGACGGCTGTGAGATTTACGGAGAAGTCCATAGCTCTGTGATTGGTTCGGATGTTGTTATTGAGGAAGGCGCTGTAGTGCGTGATTCGATTATTATGAATTCTGCGAGAATTGGTAAAAATACCGTTCTTGACCGTGCAATTATTGCAGAGGGTTCGATAATTGGAGAAAATTGCGTGCTCGGTGCGGGCGAAGATGACATTCCAAACAAACTAAAGCCGGATGTCTATGCCTTTAACCTGGTTACGGTTGGCGAAAAGACGGTGATTCCGGATGGCGTTACCATCGGTAAAAACACTGCCATAGCGGGTAAGACAACCATTGACGATTACCCGGATAACACCTTAGCAGGTGGCGAAACTTTGATAAAGGCAGGTGACATGTAATGAGAGCAATAGGATTGATTTTAGCAGGTGGGTCCAGTACCCGCATGAAAGAACTGACAAAAAATCGTGCGACAGCAGCACTGCCGATTGCCGGTGGATATCGCAGCATCGATTTTGTACTTAGCAGCATGTCCAGTTCCCGGATTAACAAAGTTGGTGTCATTACGCAGTACAATTCAAAGTCGTTGACACAGCATTTGAACTCATCAAAATGGTGGGACTTTGGACGTAAAAAAGGCGGTTTGTTTGTATTCACACCGACACAGACACATGACAATAGTTATTGGTACCGCGGAACCGCAGATGCCATTGCGCAAAACATTGATTTTCTGAAATCAAGTCATGAGCCGTATGTAATTATTGCATCCGGTGACTGTGTATACAAGATGGATATGAATAAACTTTTGGAATATCACATTGAGAAAAATGCTGATGTTACCATCGTGACGAAGGACTTGGGAACGGTAGATGACCCGAGCCGGTTTGGTGTCGTATCGGTTGACATCGAAGGCAGGGTGACCGAGTTTGAAGAGAAGCCGCTTGTGACTTCGAAAACGCTGGTTTCTACCGGAATCTATGTAATCCGCCGCAGACAGTTGATTGAGATGATTGAGCGTGCAGGGGCGGAAGATGGATTCGATTTGGTAAAGGATATTTTTATCCGTTACAAAGGAGTCAAGAAATTTTATGCCTATCCGTTGGACTCCTATTGGAGCAATGTAACAACGGTTGATTCCTATTTTAAGACAAATATGGATTTCTTAGACCGCAAAACAAGAGAGTATTTCTTTAATGAATACCCACAGATTGCATCAAGAATTGAGGATTTACCTCCGGCTAAATACAATGTTGGCGCAAAAGTTAAGAACAGCCTTGTGTCAAGTGGTTGTATTATCAATGGTGAGGTTGAAGATTCCGTTTTGTTTAAGGAAGTTTATATAGGCAACAATTGTACAATACGAAACTCAATAATTTTAAATGAAGTCTACATTGGGGATAACACTTATATTGAAAATTGCATCGTAGAGAGTCATGGAACCATTCGGGCAAATTCCAACTATGTCGGAAGTCCGGATGACGTTAAAATCATTCAGGAGAGGAATGAGCGTTATGTAATGTAGCGTACAGATGAAGGGAGGATACGATGCAGATAACAGATGTTCGCGTCCGGATTGTGGACGGGAATGCGAAAATGAAAGCGGTTGCTTCGATTACTTTGGATGAGGCATTTGCCATTCATGATATTAAGGTAATTGAAGGAGAGCGGGGCTTATTTGTTGCAATGCCGAACAAGAAAATGCCAAATGGTGAATACCGTGATGTTGCACATCCGATTCATAGTGGTATGAGAGCGGTGTTAGAGGAAGTAATTCTTGGCGAATATTATAATGTGTTAAAAGTGTAAAACCAGAAAGGCAGGTTGGCTTTGGTCAGCTTGCCTTTTTGTAGTGTAAGTTCGGCAGGTATTTGCGGATGAAAGTATTTAGAGCAGGAGGTTAATTTGTGAGGAACATTTTCAAGGAACGAAAGATACATATTGCATGTGTGTGTTTGCTTTTGGTGATGCTGCTTGCCGGCTGTTCAAATTCGGACACAAATAATCAAGAGACAGATTTATTTGACGTGTTAAATAGAGCTGATTCGGTTAAAATTGGAAATCATATTGTTGTTTATAATTCAGAGAGTGGAAATATTTATTATGGGGAAATGGTATATGATAAGCCAAAGATAATCAAAAATATTGCGCTGCCATACAAGAATGCAAATGTAAATCAAATAATTGCTAGTGACAATTGGATTTATGTTGTAGTAGAAGTAATGGCTAGTGAAAAAACAGCGGACGTAAGAATTATTTGCCGGTATGATTTGCAAATGAATTTAAAAGAAGTCAATCACACAATGTACCATAATATATATTATAAAGACGGGTACTTGTTTGGGTATGATGATGGCAATGAAGATTATGACCGTGTATTTTTTTATCTCACGCCACGTTATATTGAGGCAACACATTATGTTAAGGAAGAGAATTGGAAAAATCAATGGAATAAAATTTCTGCGAAAAAAAAGAAGGAAAAAATCGGTTCTGTTGTTTTATATAGGCATGAAGATGACTTACGTCATGATGTGCCATATTTTTCTAATAATAAAACAATTCCTTTATTTTGCGGGAGAGAAATTTGTTCTTCCGGAATAGAGCAGGATGGATACACAGCAGAACCATATACTTTCAGCAGAAAAAAACAGAACAAAATTTTGAAAGAGTTGAATTTGACGAATGAAAAATTTGACATGAGTATGTTACAGGATGGTGATAACATATATGGCTATTGCAATGTTTTTAAGGATGGCTGGGTTTATAACATGTATAAAGGAATTGATTTGAAAGATATAAAAAAGGCATTCACTTTTTGCTATTATTTTAAAAGTAAGAAGTTTAAAATTTTGCAAACATTTACGAATGGAGAATTGCTTGGTTTGGCAAATTCAGAAGAAGTGATTTACCGAAAGGGAAATGCAATTTATACACAGGCTCTTTTGGATGCAAAAAAGACACAGAAAATATTTAACTGCTCCCATTATGGAGAGATATATGCATGGGGAGATATAAAAAAAGGAAGCGGCATAAGCCCGGTAAAAAATAGCTCTGGAAAATATTTTGAAGTGACGGAAAAAAATACTATATTATCGGATGAAGAAAAATTCGTAGTAAGTATAGAGTAAGGGGGGGTTATGAAGAAAATTTTTAAAGGACAAAAGATACATATTGCATGTGTGAGTTTGCTTTTGGTGATGCTGCTTGCCGGCTGTGATTTATTAAAGCCACCAATAGAATACGGAATTGAGTATGGGAGAAACTACATTAAGACACCTCATGGGACTGCATGGATTGGTGATACTTATGATGGGGTTAAACTCGTTGTGGGAAATGAAAAAAATGAACCGCTTCGAGAAACAGGGCTTTCTGAAGCCCCATGGATGATAACAGCCAGCGAAAAGTATCTTTATGTACTTATTGAAAGAAGAGCATTAAAGTATTATTTGCTGAAATACGATTATTCGCTCAAAAAGGAGGCAGAATATGAAGTGCCTTACTCACAAGTTACTTACCGAAATGGATACCTGTTTGGCTATCTGGAGGAAAGGGTGCCGGATACAGTTGATTTGTTGGCATCGGAAATGCCGGATTATCTGGTTGCTACACATTATGTTAAAGAAAAAGACATGGAAAAGAAGTGGAAAAAAATTAAGGATAAAGAGATTGTTCGTTTGGACGGAATAACTCTATATCGGCAATGGAAGGACCCGGAGTGGTATAATAACTGCTATTTTTCAGATACGAAACCAATTCCGGATTACTTGGGTTCTACGCAGGATTTAATTTGTAAGGATGGTGACTGGCAGACGCTGGGACGAGAAAAACAAAGTGCATTTTTTGTGAAGCACAAAAAGGAATTGGATAAAATTATAGGAAACTGCAAATATAGTTTCAATCGGTGTTGGAATTTCTTGCTTACATATTAGTTTGAGCGGGCGCTTCCTGCGCCCGCTCTAGATGATAACTTCTCCTGCTGTGCTAATTAGTTATTTTCCTTTGCTGCAAGTAAGGCTTTTAATCGAGCGATTTCACTATCTTTTTCCTGAGTTATTCTTGTCAATTCCTCATCCTTTTCCTGAACTACCTTTTTTAGCCGCTCAATTTCCTGTTCCTTGACTTCGTTCATACTATCCACGTATTCTTCCACCGTACCCTCTGATAACAACATAGGCTCTACCTCCGCTCGGTTTCGAATCAGAAACGAGCGCAAATGGTCTGCGTCAATACAATAGTCAACTGCTTTGTGTATTGCCTTTGCCAAGTCTCCGATTTCGTTATAATTTTCCCGTATTTTTGAGATTAGTATAACATAATCTTTTAGCGTTTTGCAACCATTTAATACATTTTCGTTCATACCATCATTGATGTTTAATACTTTTACAAAAAGTTCAAGACACGGCTCAACTTCTTGATTTTCAAAAGCGTCAGAGAGCTTTAAAATTTCAACTTCCGGACGTTTTTCGATACCATTGTATAAAACAATACAGGCAGGTGTTGGGATTTTTACCAATCCATATTTTAAGATGTTTTCATTTCGCTGTTCGAGAATTACTTCATATTCTCTGGCTAGGTACAAAAGGCTCCGTAGTGGATAATTCAAGCAGACGGTGCTGCTGTGTTCAATTAAACACATTTCGTTGGTGTTAATAAGAAAAGCTACGTCATTTTTCATCTGAAGAAATAAAGCATTGTCTAAAGTAATAATTTCTAAATCATCTGGATTCTCGTAATGAGACATGTTCAGAGCATTGTATAAACTCAATAATTCTTTTTTCTCGTTAAATATTCGGCAAAATACGCTGTCTTTGTAAGTGCGTACGCCGGGACTATGTAAATTGTAAGAATGCTTTTTGGATGACTGTAAATTTTTCTCAATGTTCTTTTGCGTGTTCTCCATCCTATCGTCTCCCTCCACTGGCAGACAGGAGAAGTATCATCATGGTTGGTATTATATAACATGTGTAAATATGTGTCAAGAGTTTTTAACTATCTGGCGAAATTTAATTGAAAATTCAACAACAAAGTGATAGCATTCTAAAAATTTGTACTCTACAATATAAGTAGGAGGTGTGAAGGTTGGAAATTGGTTCAATTATTATGAAAAAAAGGAAAGAACTTGGTATCACGCAGCAAGTATTGGCAAAAAAATTGCATGTGTCAAATCAGGCGGTATCAAAATGGGAAAATGGGATGACATGTCCTGAAATTAGTTTGTTACCTGCAATTGCAAAGGTATTTGGAGTGAGTGTGGATTCTCTTCTTGGATATCAGTCTCCAATATTGAGCGATTATGAAAAACGATATCAGGAGAAAGGGTATTATTGGGGAATAAAGCCGAATGACTTATGCTATGAAATTTTAAAATTAAAGCCGCCAATAAAGCCGTTAAAGGTTCTTGATGTAGGGTGCGGGGAAGGAAAAGATGCTGTTTTTTTAGCACGAAATGGCTACCATGTATCTGCTTTTGATTTGGCAGAGACAGGAGTTGAAAAGGGAAAAGCGTTAGCTTCACAGCATGGTGTTTATGTAGATTTTTTTACAGCAAATATTGAGGATATGCAGCTTTGCGAAGATTATGATATTGTTTTATGTAGTGGAGTGTTTCATTTTTTGAAACCGGAGAAAAGGAAAGATGTTGTAAATGAGTTGAAGCAACATACCAAGCCGGATGGAATTCATGTTATGAATGTATTTGTGGATAAACCATTTGTTGAAATTTTACCAGGGAAGGAAAAAAATCGTTTTCGATGGAAATCAGGACAAATTTTTACCTTGTATCATGATTGGTATTTCCACAAAATTGAAGAAGTTGTATTTGATTGTAACAGCGGCGGTGTGCCACACCAGCATTGTATGGATATTATGATTGCTCGAAATAAAAGTAAGGAGTCATAATTATTATTAAAAAATCTCCGCCCTGCTGGCTTAGCCAGTAAGGCGGGGGATATCCTGCCAAGAACATAATTATATGCAGTTAAATTCGTTTGTTCCACTTTTTTCATTTTGCCAGAAACTTTGAGTGTTTCGTAGCAAAGTTTCTTTTTCTTGGCAAAAGAGGCGGCTTTTGCGGAAGGGTATGTGTGAATTACTTTTACTTTTTTGTATGATTTAACATCACCCTTTAATGCTGTTAAGCGGCCGCAGACATAAAGATGTTCAACTGATGTGCTGCCAGGAAAATAAAAGGAAGTCAGGGCACTGTCGACAAACATTTTTTTGACCGTACGGGTGCCGAATGGATAAATGCCGGTGGAAGTTTCACATTCGTTTATTTCATAAAAATCAACGTTAAATAATGAGACCGATGCAAGCGGAGACACACCGCTGAACGCATAAGGACCAATTCGCATATTATTTAAATCCAGATCCTGCAAATGGTCACAGTCTGCAAACGCATACTGTTGAATGTGCAGTTTTTCCGTGTGATTAAAATCAATCCGGGATAAGGAAGAGCAACCGGCAAAGGCGTAACTTCCAATTGTGGTAATTGTTTTTGGTAAAATAAGATGGCGGAGTGCTGCCTCCTTTTTTGTATAAGTTTAATTGTTCCTTTGAGTTATACAAATATTACGAATGAGAATTAAAAAAAGTTGCAAAAAATTAAAAAATCACCATAAATCATGAATTTTGTCATAAAATATTTAAGCGCTTACTTGACCTATATCCGCTGAATATTGTATCATAAAGCAGAAAATGCAAAGAAGGGATGAAAATGATGCCACAGGAAGAAAAAAAGCACAAAAGACGAGTACATTACAGTGGAAAATATCCGAAGAAATTTGAGGAAAAATATAAGGAACATCAGCCGGAAAAGTATCAGGATATGATTGAGCATGTGATTCGCAAGGGAAATACACCGGCAGGGATGCATCTTTCGATTATGGTACAGGAAATTCTGGATTTTCTGCAGATTCAGCCGGGGCAGACCGGGTTTGATGCGACACTTGGTTATGGCGGGCACACAAAAGCAATGCTTGCCTGTTTAGAGGGCAGGGGACATATTTATGCGACAGATGTGGATCCGGAAGAATCAGCTAAGACGAAGAAACGCCTTTTGGAGCAGGGATACGGCGAAGAAATTCTCACAATAAAACTGCAGAATTTCTGTACGATTGACGAAATCGCAAAGGAGGCAGGCGGATTTGATTTTGTGCTTGCCGATTTGGGTGTGTCTTCCATGCAGATTGATAATCCTGAGCGTGGATTTTCCTTTAAAGTAGAAGGTCCTCTTGATTTGAGGTTAAACCAAAAGGAAGGAATCAGTGCCGCCGAACGGCTTGACACGATTACCAAAGAGGAGCTTGCCGGGATGCTGTATGAAAACTCAGATGAACCTTACAGTGAGGAGTTGGCAAAGGCCATTACCGATGAAATCCGCAGAGGAAACCGGATGGACACGACGAAGAAACTGCGTGATGTCATTGAAAAGACGTTAATGTTTCTTCCGGAAAAGGAGCGCAAAGATACCGTCAAAAAAACGTGTCAGCGGGTCTTTCAGGCGCTGCGCATTGATGTAAATAATGAATTTGAAGTATTGTATGAATTTATGGAAAAATTACCGGAATGCATAAAACCCGGCGGAAGGGCAGCAATTCTTACCTTCCACTCCGGCGAAGACCGTCTTGTAAAAAAGGCGCTAAAGTCCGGCTACAAAGCTGGTATTTACAGCGATTATGCAAAAGATGTGATACGCCCTTCGGCGAAAGAATGTGCACAAAATGGGCGGGCACGTTCTACGAAGATGCGGTGGGCGATTAAGAAGTAACCGAAAAAAACGACAAAGAAAGGAAGTACTATGACATTTGCAATTCTTTTCGTATCAATTGTGATTCTGGCGTGTTTAGTAGGGAACCGAATATCGAACCGCATTGGTGTTCCGATGCTTTTGATTTTTATTGTGCTTGGTATGTTTTTCGGCTCGGATGGTGTCATTCGGATTTCGTTTGAAAACTTTGAACTGGCAGAACAAATCTGCTCCATTGCCCTGATTTTTATTATGTTTTATGGTGGTTTTGGAACAAAATGGAGCGCTGCAAAACCAATTGCTCTGCGCGCGGTTATTTTATCGACTGCCGGTGTTGTTCTTACGGCGGGGCTGACGGCATTGTTTTGTTACTATGCACTTCACATCGGACTGCTTGAGAGTCTTTTGATTGGCTCGCTGATAAGCTCGACCGATGCGGCGTCGGTGTTTTCGATTCTGCGTTCTAAACGGTTGAACTTAAAGTACCGGACTGCCTCTCTTTTAGAGGTGGAAAGTGGTAGTAATGACCCATGCTCCTATATGCTTACTACGATTATGCTTGGTTTGATTAGTGGTGGCAAAATCAGTGCGGGAGCCATTACCTATACGGTGTTTGCGCAGATTATTTATGGTGTGGCAATCGGTGCCTTGATGGCGGGAATTACGATTTTTGTTTTGAAAAAATTTCAGGTTACGACAGAAGGCTTTGATACTATTTTAGTATTTGCTTTTGTACTTTTGGCGTATGCGGTTCCTTCCGCAGTTGGCGGCAATGGATACCTGAGTGCGTATTTGTTTGGTATTGTACTGGGAAATGCGGATTTGGACAATAAAAAGTCGCTGGTACATTTCTTTGACGGTGTGACCGGCTTGATGCAGATGTTAGTCTTTTTCCTTGTCGGACTGTTGGCATTTCCATCGGCACTGCCGGCGGTTGTCTTTCCGTCACTGATGATTGCGCTGTTTTTGACGTTTGTTGCCAGACCTGCGGTTGTGTGTTTTCTATTAACGCCTTTTCGAAGTAAATGGCGGCAGCAGATATTAGTTTCGTGGGCGGGACTCCGCGGGGCGGCGTCTATTGTGTTTGCGATAATGGCAAGGAGCAGCGGCAGGGTGTTTGAACACGACATTTTTCACATGATATTTTTCATCGTGCTTTTTTCCATTCTTTTGCAAGGAACACTGCTTCCGTATGTGGCGAAAATGCTCCATATGATTGATGATAAAGAAGACGTATTAAAGACCTTTACCGACTATACCGAAGAGGTACCGGTTCAATTTATCCAGTTTACGGTTGAAGAAAATCATCCGTGGGCGGGCAGTAAGATTAAAGATATTTTACTGCCGCCGGAGACGCTTCTCGTTCAGATTCAGCGGGATGAAAAAGATGTGACGCCAAACGGAGACACTGTGCTTGTGCCGGGCGACACATTGATTCTCAGTGCAAAGGCACCGGGTGATGTGGATGGTGTGCGGCTGATTGAAATTGAGTTGGACGGCAGTCACAAATGGGTAGGCAAAAGTTTATCGCGGATTCATCTCGGAAAAGGAAAGTTAGTCGTGATGATTCAGCGGGGGGAAGAATTGATTATTCCAAATGGAAACACGGTGTTTGCACCGGGTGATACAATTGTGATAAAGGAGCGATAGGAATGAAAAAAATAGCAAAGCAGATGTCAGAGTCCATCGAGTTAGGAATCGTGTTAGCGGCATCCGGTGGATTTATGGATGCGTATTCGTACATCATGCGTGACCATGTATTTGCAAATGCACAGACGGGAAATATGCTGTTGCTTGGCGTAAGCATATCCGAGAGAAACTGGCCGGAGGTTGTGCGGTATTTGTTTCCGGTACTTGCATTTGCGGCTGGAATTATGCTGGCTGATTTGGTGCGTTTTCGGATGGATGAGAAAAAAAGGCTTCACTGGCGGCAGATTTCTGTATTGTTAGAGGCGATTGTCCTTGCCGGCGTGTGCTTTATTCCGGTTTCTCTTAATCTCTTAGCAAACAGTTTAACATCACTTGCCTGCGGAATTCAGGTAGAGAGTTTCCGTAAGATTCACGGAAACGGAATTGCGACTACGATGTGTATCGGAAATCTTCGCAGCGGTACACAGAATTTGTGCGATTATATACATACGAAAGAGAAAAAGTGTTTGTCAAAAAGCATCCTTTATTACGGTGTGATTTTGTGCTTTATTATTGGTGCCGTACTTGGAAATGTATGCATTTCTTATATGCAGGAAAAGGCAATTTTAGTGTGTGCATTCTTTTTGCTTGCCGCCTTTATTATGATGTTTATTGACAGGGAGAAGGAAGAACATGAAAGCCGTTCGTAGAGGATTTATCAAGTCCATTCCGATTTTGTGCAGTTACTTGTTTGTCGGAATGGCGTATGGAATGGGAGTGCTTGGATGAAATTTGATGAATTTATTATGGAGCGGATGGGGTATCCATGGGGAGAAAATGAACCGGATAAACAGACGAGGCGTCAGGCATTTTTAGTATTCCGCCAGCGAACCGGCCGTGTGGATTTCGCCTCTCTTCCTACGATGCACCGCTGGTTTGGTTTGGAAAAGTATCATAGGCCGAGCCGTCAGGCGGTTTTTCAAATGGCATTTGCCATGGGGCTTGACAGGGAGGAGACGAAGCAGTATTTGATGGTGGGAATCGGTGAACCGTCTTTTTATGTCAATGATTATCAGGAAATGATTTATCTTTACGGCATTGACCATAAGAAATCGATGGAGCAGTGCGAGAAAATGATTGCTTTCTATGAGGAAAATTTAGAAGACAATGTGGTGATTTCCCACACACGGAGTACGAGAGAGCTGATGAATGCGTATGAGGGAACGCTTGATTTTTCCACGGAGGAATTTCTGTGGTGGATGGGAGGACGTGCGGATTGGTTTAAAGGTTACAGCCAGACAGCACTTAATTATGTGAAACAATACAGAGACAGTATTCTTTCGTGGTCCGATTCAGAAGGAACAGTTAATTCATGCGGCACAGGCGAAAAGACAGTTAAAGCACTTGCCTGGCGGTGCACAGGTTCCGGAGTGGATTTTAAAATTTATTGCTGAAAATATCCATATAGAGGAGGCGTGCCGGGATGTAAAGACTGCGCGTGCCTGTTTAGAGACATGGAGTGCCGATAAAAAACAGCGGTGCCCGCAGATTCAGCGGGAAGACTTGCTGCCGTTAATTTATACGGTTTGTTTACAGCGTGCTCCTGCCGGTGAGGCAAAGGAAATGTTTTTACGCCTTTCCGAGGCGACACTTACCGCATGCAATATGAGCAGACTGGATGAAAGGTTTGAATTGGATGCTGTTTTGCTCCATTATATTGAGCAGGATGAAGTGTATTGGTATGGGGATATCTGTGAGGAAATGGGACTTTAAGAAAATATGAATCATCGAAGGGGCAGTTGTTGCAAAATCAGCGGCAGCTGTCTTTTTTGTACGATTCTTATATTTCAAATTTATCGAGAGGAAAATATTACCATCTACGTCGATAGAGCCGTTAGTTACGACACAACACCCGATTTTTCACCATAAGGTGATAAAATAGTGGTGGATTTTTATACCTTTTTATAAATCCTAAATATTTTGAAAAAAAGTTGGTAAGGGGATTTTGTATACTATGGGAATATAGAAAAGGGGTGGAAAAAGCGTTTCGAGGAGAATATCATGTTTTACTTTTACAGTGAGGGGAAAAAGCTTCGATTACCCATCAAGCAGATTATTTATGCGGAAATACTGAATCATGATTTGTATATCACTACCAATGGGTGGGGAACTATTCACAGCCGCATGACATTAGCTGCATTTTTGGAGAAGATGCCGGATAACTTTATTCGAATTCATCACAGTTATGTGATTAATACAGACTACCTTATGGGAGTTGGGTATCGAGAATGTACTGTGGCGGGAAATGTGGTACTCCCTGTGGCGAGAGGAATGCAGAAAACGATTGAGAAGTATTTTTGATAGGAAAAGACTTGGGGGAAAAAAATAAAGGGGCACATTTTATCATGACAATGCAACGGAATTTTGTTAATAGGAGGAAGAAACATGAATATAGGATTAGATGTGGATGGTGTATTAGTAGATACACAGACTTTTCAGTTAAGGGAAGGCAAAAAGTATTTTGGCAAGAAATATGGTATTTCAGCAGAGAATCCGGATATGTTTGAAGTTATGGATGTGTTTGAATGTACCAAAAAGCAGCGGGAAGCCTTTTGGATCCGCTATATTTGGAAGTATTGCTTGAAGGAACCGATGACAAAAGATGCAGCCAGAGTTGTAAATCAGTTGAGAAAAGAAGGGCATCGAGTTGTTATCATAACAAGCCGGGTGCATACAACAGAAAGAGGTGTTACAGGTAAACTGTTTCGCTGGATGGTAAAACATTGGCTGAAAAAGAATCATTTAACTTATGATGCCATCCTATTCAGTGAGGAAAAGGGAAGTGGTGTGGATAAACTTCGTGTGTGTGAAGAAAATGATATAGATGTAATGGTAGATGACAGCCCTGAAAATCTTTATGAAGTTGGTAAAAGTAAAAAGGTGATCTGCTATGATGCTGCATGGAATAAAGAATGTCGGGATCTGGATGGATGCAGAGTGAAGGATTTTGGGGGACTGTATAGAAAAATGCAGGAGATAAACAAAGAAATATTATAAATGAGGATTGAGCTTATGCAGAACAGATTCAGACAACAATTACTGAGGATATGCGAAAAATGTAAGGAGCAGACAGCAATCGGATATTTGCAGAAAAATGATGAAATTGAGTATCTCTCGTATGGAGAAATGCTGCAAAAGATAGAGCACTTAGAAGGAAAATTGAAAAAAATCGGAGTTGAGAAAACAGATCGAGTAGCAATCATTACTCCTCATTCACCGGATGGTGTTATTGCCGGTGTCACATTGGCATACATGGGATGTACAGCGGTTATGATTGATGCATCACTTCCGGTATTAGAAATACAAAGGTTGTTAAAAGAAGGAGATGCAGTTGCTGCTTTTGTTGACGTTACGATGCAGGAGCAGTTGGGGGACGATGTGTTAGGAAGTTATCCAGTTTTTGACTTAAACGGAATGACAGGATTTGCCTTGTCAGAGAAGGGAAAGAGACAGACCCGTAAAAGTGAGGGACAGGACCGGGATGAAGAGGTGATAGCCATTATTTTTTCGTCTGGAACTACCTCTCAAATGAAAGGAATCTGCATTACATACAAATCCATTTTGGAATCTATTCGTATGTATCGTTACCTGACAGGGGTAAAAAGGGGTAACAGATATTTGTATGTATTACCGTTTAATCATATTGCGGGGTATTCTGGCGCATTGCAACATTTATTGATGGGTTGTGAACTGGATATGATACAGGAAATGAACTCGTCAAAATTGTCAAAAGGGTTTCACGCTTTTAATCCTCATTATTTTGCCATGGTGCCCAAAGTATATGAGATTATTGCAGAGAAGATAACAGGCGAAATTAGCAAACAGGGAAAGGAAAAAGCGTTTCGCAAGATGATGGCTTTTTCTCGTTTTATGAGAAAAAAGTTACATGTAAATATTGGTAAAATTTTATTTGTATCAGTAAGGCATCAGACTTTTGGAACATGTATGAAAGGGATTGGGGCAGGGGCATCACCCTGTAAAAAGGAGACGGCTGATTTCTTTCTGGCACTTGGATATAACTGGGCTAATTTTTATTCATCAACAGAGACCGGGGTACCAGCGGTGGCGACCGGGGTACATGATATTTATCCGGATGATACGGTAGGAAATATAAGGCAGTTTGAGGATATAGATGTGCGACTGGTAAACCAGGACAATGAGGGAATGGGAGAAATTGCTGTTAAAACACCCCTTGGAATGAAAGGGTACTTTAGAAATGAAAAATTGACAAAAGAGACAATCAATAAAGATGGGTATATTTTGACAGGAGATTTAGGGAAAATTGGTGCCAGAGGCTACTTACAAGTAGTTGGGAGAGCAAAGGAGGTAATGATTCTTCGTAATGGAAAAAAGGTTTCCCCTTATGATATTGAAAGAATGTATGGAAAGTGGATGGATAGGCCGGTAGAACTCGTGTGTTGTGGTGTGCAAAATGAGAGAGATGGCTACGATGAAATACATTTGTTTTTAGAAAAACAAAGTCAGGTAGAAAAGTATGTAAAGACGATTAGAGAAATATCCAAACACATGACGCAGATTTATAAAGTGGAACAGATACATATTGTATCAGAATTTCCAAAAACAGCTGTTGGAAAAGTGAAGCGATTAGAACTGGCGCAGAGAGTGAAAGAAGGCAGGTATGTTGAAAAGGAACAAAAGTTGGAGGGGCTTTTGTCTGAGCAGCAATCTGTAAAAAGAATACTGTGTCAAGTGTCTGGAATAAATGAAATCAGAGATGATAAACAGACTTTAAGAGAGGATCTGCAACTGGATTCACTACAGTTATTTGAGCTGGCAGTAGAAATTCAAAAAATATTTGGGATTAATATTATCAGTCAATTTTCTGCGATAGAGACAGTTGGTGATGTTATATCCGTTGTTGAGAGCGGGAGAGTGTCTGACCGAGAAAAGGATGTGGATTATGACATTCAGGATTTTCCCAGTGAAAAATCATTCAAAGATTGCAGAAGATTGTATCGGTGGATGAAGTGGATGAGGCGTATCTACCACATAGATGTGGAGGGAAAAGAAAATATACCTTCGCAGGAGTCCTTTATCTTGGCAGCCAATCATGCATCGAATTTTGATCCAATTTGGATGCTGGCGGCATTAGACGAGAAAAAGAGGGGGGATAACGTGGTATGTCTTGCTGCCAAACACACGATGGAGGGATTTGTGAATAACCGGTTATTTCGGATGCTTGGTGGAATTCCTGTAAATCGTGAAGGAAATACGGTGCCAGTTCTTTTGCGTGCAAAGGAATGTCTGGATCAGGGAAAGATGCTGATCATATTTCCGGAGGGTGCAAGATCTCGAGATGGAAGTATGCTGCCCTTTAAGGAAGGGTGTGCACAGATAGCATGGAAAGCGAAAAAAAGTATTGTTCCGGTATCAATTGAAGGAGGATTTGAAATTTTTCCTAGGTGGAGAAAACTGCCTCGTATATTTAATATTAGAAAACTGAGGAGATATCAGTTGAAAATAACATTTTGCAAACCAATCAGTCCAAGCCAAGATTATGACGAGATGATGGACAAAGTCAAAAAGGAGATCGAGGGATGACAAAAGTAATTGAAGTAATAAACAATGTGCTGTCGATAGCATCTAATAAAGAGATAGGTCTTTTTATTAAATTGCTTATAGTTCTCGTTGTTATAGTGTTTTTTGGAGTAATTAGTTTTTATAAGAAAAAAGATTCAGTAATCATAGGGGCAATAGTTGTTATTATTGCTATATTGATTGTGGTGGTAGGAGAAGTTAGGCATTGTGGTGAACCAGGACCTAGTACACCTACACCAAAAGCGACATCAACTGCGTCTGCAACACTAACAGAAACACCTACAGCGATGATGACAGAAACACCGACTGCTACTATTGAAAAAACGGATACTGAACCGGCAGAAATCTCTATTCAGGATGCAAATGTATTAGATGATGATATTTTTTATGATGGAGATATGGCTGAACAGGATGTGTATGAGAATGTTTATGATTCTTATGTGTGGGCAGCTATGGGGGGTGCGGGGTTTAATCCTACGATTCAAAGTGAGACATATCTTTTGCAAGAAAAATACAATCGATTTACAGGGAAATTATTTGTGCGTAAAGAGGATCCATCTAGTAATTCGTTTATTATGAAAGTATATTTGGATGGTGTACAAAAATATAAGAGTGAAATTATTACAAAGGAAATGGGGGCATATGAGTTTGATTGTGACATTACAGGTGCAAATAAAGTTAAGGTAGAATTTTCTATGGTGGATGGTGATGGTGTGGGAAGAGCGTTTTTGGCGGATGGTAAATTCGTTAAAGATTAAAAAAAGCTGTTAGTGTAGGATACTATAACATAACAAAATTTAAGGAGGATTTCACAATGAAAAAACAAAAAACACTGGTTCTTTTACTTATTTTTGCAATGGCATTATCTCTGCTTCCGCAGAGTGCCTTTGCTGCAAAGAAAAAAGTAAAACTGAACAAAAAAACGGTAACAGTAAACGTTGGAAAAACAGTAAAAATCAAACTGCAAAACAACAAAAAGAAGGTGAAGTGGACGGTCACTTCCGGCAAGAAAAATGTGAAACTTAGTAAAAAGAAAAAGACAGAAGTCACAATTAAGGGGAAGAAAGCCGGCAAAGCCAAGGTACAGGCGAAAGTGGGCAAGAAAAAGTATGTTTGCAAAGTGACGGTAAAGAATAAAACCAATAAGAGCAGTGTTGCGACCCAAAAACCAACAAGAAAACCAGTTCAAACACCGGCACCAACAGGTAAAACTTCTTCACAGCCGACCCAAAAACCGGAGGCAAAAGCAGTAGAATTATTGACACAGTATGATGATGCTATTGTTGCTAAGACAAGTACGGCATTATCAGAGCGTAATTTGAGTTTTTATACGCTTGGACAATTTGGTAAGATAAGTGTTAAATTATCGGACGGTACAAATAAGGAACTACATAATAATAACAATATACAGGAATCTTCGTATAGTCGTTTTTCGATTACAGGAGTGGACACAACGGCAGCAGGTGATTATAATGCGACTTTATCTTACACAGAAGGAGCATGGAGTAATACGAATACAGTTTCAAAACAAATAAAGATCTCCGTTGCAGAGGAAAAAACAAATGAGCAGTATTCATATATTTCAAATGGGGAAATTGCGCAAGTAAATGCTATTTACAGCACAGAACAAAGTGTTCATATACCAGACACAATTGATGGCGCGCAGGTTATAAATCATTATTGTGATATTTATGATAACCCTGCAAATAAACAGATTCGTGATAACCAAATAACAGCAATTACGCTGTCAAAGTATTTGAGGTATATTCCGCAAGCTACAAATTCATTGTTTAGCATTGGTTATAGTTTAGATAGTTCTTATAGTTGGTTATCACTAAAAGAAATTAATATTAGTGATGAAAATGAAAACTTTTCTTCTGAAAATGGAGTTTGGTTTGATAAGGATAAGACGGTGCTGGTAAAATATCCATGTGCCAAAGCGGATACCGAGTATCAGATTCCGAACACAGTAAAGGAAGTTCGAGGTGGAGCCCTTAGAAATGTTATACATGGATTCCGGAAAATATATATTCCGGCATCGGTGGAAAGTTTTCCGTGTTTTGAGGATGATTATAATGTGTCAAATTTAAGTGAGATAGAGGTTGATGGGCAGAATAAGAATTATAAATCACAGGATGGTGTCTTGTATTCGAAAGATATGAAACAATTACTTCTATATCCTTTTGCCAAACAAGATGTTTCCTATTCTGTGCCAGAGGGTGTTGATTATATTAAAGACATTATAGATGTACAACACTTAAAAAATATTGTATTACCTAAATCACTTTATAGAATTTATGGTTATATTCAGGTTGAAAATGTGTATATAGATCAAACATATGATTGGTATCAAAGCCAGCAAAATGCTTATCATTGGGTATTGGAAAGAATTATATGGAATAATACAACAATTTATGTAAGAGATAGCCAGTTAAGAGATTATTTTATGAAAGAAAATGCCGAACAGTTGGAAAAATATCATACTACGATTTCGGAAGTATACAATTGGTAAAAAAGAGTAAGTAGAATTAAAAAAGCGTACTGCGCCTCCTAAAGACGTAGTACGTTTTCAGTTTTTCTTGACGCCCCTAACAATTTCATATAAAATTAAGAAAACACAATTTTCTATAACACAATGGAGGGATATAATATGAAAAAAGTAAGAGGCACAGTTGCTTTCTTGCTTGTGTTTGTGCTGAGCTTTTCTGTGATTCCACAGAATGTTCTCGCAGCCAAGAAGAAGGTGAAGCTGAGTAAAAAATCAGTAACGGTAACGGTTGGAAAGACCGTTAAGGTTAAGTTGAAAAACAACAAAAAGAAAGTGAAGTGGACGGTTGTATCCGGCAAGAAAAATGTGAAACTGAGTAAAAAGAAAAAGACCGGTGTCACGATTCATGGTAAAAAAGCCGGAAAAGCAAAGGTGCAGGCGAAAGTAGGCAAGAAAAAGTTTGTCTGTAAAGTGACGGTAAAGAAAGCCGGAACCAATCAAAATGCAGATAAGAATAATGGTAAAAAAACAGCAAAACCAACGGTAAAGCCGACCGAAAAACCGGTTCTGCCATCGACTCCGACGCCAAAGCCGACCGAAAAACCGGTTCTGCCGTCGACTCCGACACCAAAGCCGGACAATAAGCCGGATCCGACGCCGATTGAGACGATGATGCCACCGGATGAGACACCGGCGCCAACGGTGAAACCGGAGTCAAATTATCAGGGGCTTTATGCCGAAAAAGAGCCATTGATTGTCAGCTCCGTTGCATTTGAAAAAGATGTTCCGTCGTATTCGCTGAATTATAATGATATTTATGTAATCTCCGAGGAGGCTGATTCCCTGAAGGAGTTTGTGCCGGACGTGACAAAATGTACATATAACGTTTATTGTTATGGTAAAAAGGCGGAAGTAAAGTCAATTACCGATGTTGTCTGGCATGACGATGAGGAATGGCAGAAGCCGTATTATTCATTCCTGCTTACGGCTGTGCAGGGCGGTAAGGAGTATAAGCAAACAGTTACGATGAAACTTGTCCGCGAGGATTCAGAGGAAGGCTCGGAGAATGGTATGACATGGCTTTCTTTGGATGCAGATGGTGAAAAGTATGAATTAGAACAAAGTCTGCATGATGAAGAAGGGGAAAGCGGATATTATTTTAAAGATAAAGAAGTTAATACTTCAAAGATTCAAAATGCAGAAAATATTAAACTTGTTGGTGTCTACGAGGAACAGCAGTATACAGTGAATGCAAGAAAAGAAGTCTGCGATGATTATTTTGTGAGCGTTATTAGTGATTCCTTTGCGAAAGATAATCTGGCAGTCGGTTCAGGTATGGTTTACATTGATGCCAAGACAGATTCTCATTTTTACATAGATGCATTTACCGCAACAAAAGGTGAGGTGAATTTATATCCGGGATACAGTGAAGAGTGTTTCGTATATGAGCCGGCGTTAGAAAAAGGAAAAACATTAAAAGACATATTTGCTAATGTAGTGGAAGACTTAAAGATTTACCGTGCAGTCTATAATAATGTATATTGGAATAATGAAAATATTGAGATTCGCAATGTGGTCTGGCACGATGAGCCTTATTATGACGACAAAACGGACCATGGCTATTATTCCTTTAACATTGTACTTACAGTGGATGGACAGGAAAATGAGCAGTCGTATGTGCTAGTGGAAAAACAGAAAACCTATGCAGTGTCCGGAAAATTGACAACAGAAGATGGACTGCCGATTGCAGAAGCAGAAGTTTTATTGTCTAAGTTAAGCGATGAGGAATGTGAATACACGATTGAGACGGATAAGAACGGATGTTTCGAAGCTGATTTGTCAAAAGGCACTTATCAGTTTGAACTGGGGCAGACGTTTACGGTAGAGGACAGAGATGTAGTGCATAATGAGAAACTTCCGGTTTATAAAATCACCGGAAAGGTGACAAGAACAGGTGCGAATACGCCGGATGTTCCGGGCTTTAACTTTGAATCAGAGGAGTCTTCCTGCATTTATTTGAGAGATTTACTGGGAGATGACAACCGTTATTACGCATATGTGCAGAAAGGAACATACACGGTTCAATCCTGTGATTGCCCAGTTGACACCGTGGAAGTAACCGGAAGTGGAACATATGATATCAAGATGGAACTTGCACTTGTGTCCGGAAAAGGTTCCGGATATTATAAATTTGTAGATACCGAGGATGAAAATAATTGCTATTGGGCATTTTCCGTATTTGATACGTACAACGTCTATTTAAAGCCGGGTACTTATTATGTAAAAATAGAAGATGCTACAGTTGATACCATTGAAGTGTCACTTGGTGAGATGACAAAGGATTACGAGATGTATTCCTGTAAGGGTGAGCTGTTAGATATGGCAGGACTTCAAATTCCAAAAGACATGTATAGAAATTACGAGATTTTGGTTATGAGAAATGAGGTGGTTTACAAGAAATTAATTATGGCGCCAAAATTTGATGAGGATGATATATCCGGTTTCAAATTTGACGTTTTAGCCGGTGAATATGAGTTTTTGCACAACGGGAAATCGGTTGGCAGGATGACAGTTACTGATTCCAATGTAGTGAAAGATTTAACGATGCCGTACAAATATGTAAAAATTAAAATGCTTGATGCAGAAGATGAGTTGATATCGATATATCCGAAACGGAGGCTTAAATTTGCAAATAAGGGTACGAGCAGCATTTACTACTATATGGACGATGATGAGTCTGGGGATTATACATCACGCATCGTGCTGCCAACCGGTGATTACCAGTGTGTTGATTATTACTGTATGCCAAGTATAGGAGACTATGGCTTTACCGTGGATGGTTCAAGCGATACTGTTGTTATCAATACAAACGTGTATAAGATATCCGGTAGCTGCAAGGTAAATGGAGCCGAGGTGTCCGATGATACATGGGTGTACTTGCACAAAAAGGGAGACGCAACAGAACTTTCGAGCTATACATTTGATGAAGGGAAATATGAATTCTATGTAGAGCCGGGAGAGTATGAGATAAAAGTGTCCTTGGATTCCGGAATCGTTACCGCAGCAGACGTAACGATTACCAATGCATCTGTCGAGAGGAATTTGGAGTTAGGAGAGTAAAACGATGAAATTGTTTGATTACACATGGAGGGATATGATATGAGAAAAATGAGACGAAAACTCGCCGTTTTGCTTGTGTTTGTACTGGCATTTACGATGATGCCGCAAAATGTACTCGCAGCCAAGAAGAAGGTGAAACTGAGCAAAAAATCAGTAACGGTAACGGTTGGAAAGACCGTTAAGGTTAAGTTGAAAAACAACAAAAAGAAAGTGAAGTGGACGGTTGTATCCGGCAAGAAAAATGTGAAACTGAGTAAAAAGAAAAAGACCGGTGTCACGATTCATGGTAAAAAAGCCGGAAAAGCAAAGGTGCAGGCGAAAGTAGGCAAGAAAAAGTTTGTCTGTAAAGTGACGGTAAAGAAAGCCGGAACCAATCAAAATGCAGATAAGAATAACGGTAAAAAGACAGCAAAACCAACGGTAAAGCCGACCGAAAAACCGTCTCTGCCGTCGACTCCGACGCCAAAGCCGACCGAAAAACCGGTTCTGCCGTCGAGTCCGACACCGCTGCCGACCAAGGTGCCGGAACAGACGATGCTTCCGCCGGATGAGACACCGGGACCAACGGTAGAACCGGTGAGAAACAATCAGGGACTTTATGCGGAAAATGAAGAACTCATCATCAGCTCAATTGCTTTTGAAAAAGAAGTCGATTATTATTTAAGTTATAATAATATTTACGTGTGTGATGGGGAGGCAAATTCTCTGAAAGACATCGTGCCGGATGTGACAAAATGTGAGTTTACGGTTTATTGCTATGGAAAGAAGGCAGAGGTAAAATCGGTTTCGGACGTCGAGTGGAACGAAAAAACATCAAAGGGAAAAGGCAGTTATACTTTTTCAATAACGGCAGCACTTGATGGCAAAGAGTATACAAAGACGGCTAAAATGATGCTTGGGCTGTCACGGGACGAAACCATAGATCAGGAATTTGATAATGGATTTACGCTGCTTACGTTGCAGGCAGACAACAGAGAGTATGAATTAGAGAGAGGCTTAGCAAAAGACCCTAATGGCGATAGTTCCCATTTCAGTTATTATTATTTTAAAGATAAAGACGTGAACACAGAGGACATAAAAAATGCAGGTACGAAAAAAATAACCGGCGTTTATGAAGATGAGAAGATAACACTGAATATAGAGAATATCAGTGCGTCGACGGACAGTGTTATGTTCAGACCTTCGTCATATACAAGAGGAAAGCAATTCCTGAATTTTAGTCATGTCGGTATTTATGTGAAAGTGGAAAATTACTTTGTGATAGACGCCTTTACATCAACAAAGGGAGCAGTAAAATACTGCGATTATATGGTGGGAGAAAATCAGGGCTTTATCTATGATGAAACGATAGAAGATGGCAAATCGTTAAAGGATATATTTACGGATTTATCAATAAATTTGAAAATATACCGCACGATTTATCGCAATGTCTACTGTGTAGATAACAGTATCCGCAATGTTGTCTGGCATGATGAGCCTTATTATGAGGGAAAAGAAGATAAAGGATATTATACGTTTGACCTTGTGATAACGGTTGACGGTAAAGAGATTAAGCAGTCGTATGTGCTTGTTGAACAGCAGAGAAAATATACGGTGTCCGGAAAACTGGAGACAGAAGATGGACAGCCGATTGCAAATGCTGAAGTTTCCTTAGATAAATGGAACGGAGAATTTTGGGAGCAGAATGACGTAATTAAGACCGATGAAAAGGGTAATTTTACGACTAAACAATCAAAGGGAGAGTACCAAATTCAGTTGGGGAAATCGTTTACCGTTGAGGGTGACATGCAGCATGATGAGAAGCTTCCGGTTTATAAAATGTCCGGCACGGTAAAAAGAACTGGTGCACAGACAATGGATATGCCTAATATTTGGATTTCGGCAACCGAAAATAGCGATGTCCTTTATGGCAGTGATTTGGATGATGACAATCATTATTACAGATACCTGACAAAAGGAAACTATATAATTTATGTAGGAAGTTATGAATTTGACAGGTTTGAAGTGACCGGCAGTGAAGAACGTGATATTACACTGGATTGTGCGCGAATTTTTGGAAAATGCAGCAACACGTATTTATATAAAAATGTGAATAACGACGACTATTCTACATATATTTCTGGCACGAGTGGATGGTATGAAGTTTATCTGAAGCCGGGAACCTATCAGGTAATCGATGGAGATACTGTTATTGATACGGTAGATGTGGCACTGGGGGATACAAGGAAAGATTATATCGAACATTCCTGCAAAGGAAACCTGCTTGACGTATCGGGTCTTACAGTTCCGGAAGAAATGAGAGAGACCGGAAGTTACACGATTTTTGTCGAGAGAAATGGAGAACAATATAAAATAGTTTCTGTCCCGATGGATGGCGAAGAGAATGCGTTCGATTATGAATTGGATTTGCTGGACGGCGAGTATGAGTTTTTCTACGCAGACACCAGCATTGCCAAGGTTACAATCAATGGCTCCGATGTTGTGAAAGATTTAACACTGCCGCTCAAATATGTAAAAATTAAATTGTTTGATGCCGAAAATCACGTAATTCCATTATCGGAGCAAAACTATGTGAAGGAAACTAAAGGATCCGGAAATGAATACTATCTAACAGAAGGACCGGTAGGTTATTCTGCACATGCAATGCTTCCACTTGGCTCTTATGTGTTTGGCGGGGAAAACAAAAATATACAGGATATGCAGAATGCGACATTTACGGTTACCAAGGGAGACGATGTGGTTTCTGTGAATACACAACTGTATCAAGTAAGTGGTTATTGCAAACTGAATGGGGTTAATGCTTCAGACGATGCAAGGATAACATTCTTTGACAAGGATTCGTCCTCGACTTGTGTAGTAAATGAGATGGAGGATGGCAAATATTCTGTGTATGTATCGGCGGGAGAGTATATCGTGAAAATATCCAATTCAGAGGGAATATTAGCATCTGAGAAAATAACAGTAACGGATGCTTCGGTTGAGAAAAATTTTGATATAGAGGTTGGCAAACTGACCGGAAAACTTTCATGGGAAAATGGTAGTTCCTTTACCGATTTTGATACGAATATGTGGCAGATTGGTTTGCGAATGGAAGAACCATATTATTCGGGTCGTGTGGCAGGATTAGGAAAAGATGGTTCCTTTGAAGTAAAGGATATTTTATTTGGTACCTATGATGTAATGGTGTATTCAGAGTATAGTAATGCATATGTAAATGTCGGTACGATAACGATTGACAGTAAAACAAAGAGCCGGGATTTTGTGATTTCCGGATATGCCGTTCATGTGAAAATGGTAGATAGTGATGGAAACCCTATGAAGGGTGAACAGTTTTCTTTCGTAAATACAGAGGATGAAACGGACACAAAATATTTTTGTACTAATACTGAAGGAGAAGCTTATTTGATTGTTAGTAAACCGGGTACTTATAAAGCTATGCTTAGAAAAGAAAGTTATGGAACGGTAACGGTGACAGATAAAAATGTATCTGCGATACTTAGAAAATCTGAACCTTGACGGACAAAAACCATTGTGCTATACTAGGGTTCGACGAAGACGTCACAAACGAAGGTTTGTGGCGTCTTATTTTTTTGCAAAAAACAACAGGTGCATAGATGGCAAAGGAGGTTATCAAAATGGATACAGCAATCAAATTTTTATATTTAAGTGAACCGGATATGATTCGGGCAGGTGTGACGGATATGGATGCCTGTGTGGAGGCAATGGAAGATTTATTGTTGACTTTACATAAAGGGGACTATGTGATGGGCGGAAAAAATCACAACTCCCATGGCTGCATGGTGACTTTTCCGGATGACCCGGAATTTGAGGGAATGCCGAAAAATGCAGAGGACAGACGATTCATGGCGATGCCAGCATATCTTGGCGGACGCTATCAGATGGCGGGGATGAAGTGGTACGGATCGAACATGGAGAATAAGAAAAAAGGGCTGCCACGCTCCATTTTGATGATGATGTTAAATGATAAAGATACGGGGGCGCCACTTGCGATGATGTCGGCAAACCTTTTGAGTTCTTACCGAACAGGGGGAATTCCCGGTGTTGGCTGCAAATATTTGGCAAGAGAGGCTGCAAAAACAGTCGCTATTATCGGACCGGGTGTTATGGGGAAAACTTCCCTTCGTGCCTTTGTCAGCGTGAGACCAGGCATTGATACCGTAAAAATTAAGGGGCGTGGACAAAAGTCCATTGATTCATTTGTTGCATTTGTCAAAGAAGAATGTCCGGGAATCAAAAATATTGTGATTTGTGATTCTATCGAGGAAGCTGTAAAAGACAGTGACATTATCAGCATGACAACAACAGTAAAAGACAGTGAGGCAGAGTTTCCTTATATTGATACGAAATGGATTAAAAAAGGTGCACTAATCAGTATGCCTTCAGCCGCTCGTTTTGATGAGGATTTCCTTGTAAATGGCTGTAAAAAAGTTGTGGACAACTACAAATTGTATGAGGCGTGGGAGGAGGAATATCCATATCCGACTTACGACCAGGTGCAGATTGTAGGAAGTAAATTTACGGATTTAAAACAGATGGGGAAAATTACAAGAGAAGACATTATTGATGTGGCAGATGTGATTACCGGTGAGAGAAAAGGACGGGAAAGCGAAGATGAAATTATCGTATATTCTGTCGGAGGTATGCCGGTTGAGGATATCGCATGGGGAGCTACTGTTTACCGCCGTGCTTTAAAAGAAGGCATTGGTGTGGAACTGCCATTGTGGGATAAACCGGAAATGGCTTAAGAGAACAAGGGGGAATTGGCATGGAGAAAAACAAAAAATTAGGATTAGGAAGTGTGGTTTCTGTTTCTGTCGGGCTTGTCATTGCGACAAGCTGTCTAGTGTCATTGGGACAGGGAGCAGGAACGGTGGGAATCCCATTTATTGGTGCGATGATTATCGCCTGTCTGCTGAATATGACAACGGTTGCTTCGCTTTCTGAGCTAAATGGTCTGATGCCAAACACGACCGGAGGACTGGCGCAGTATACGCTCGCTTGTATGGGACCGTTTCCAACCATGATTTCTATGGTGGGAGGGTATCTGATTTGTAACATTTTATCGTGTGGTGTTGAAGCATCGATTTTTGCCTATGCCATGTCGCAGACGCTTCATTTGCCGATTCCAAGCATCGGCTATACCATTATCATGACGGTAATCGTTATGGTGGCAAATCTGTTTGGTGTCGATATGTTTGCTAAAATTCAGAATTTGGTTGCATTCCTTTTGGTTGGCTCGATGGTTGTTATGGGAATTATCGGTGCCCTGGGGCTTGGAACCGGACAGGTTGTTTCCCAGCCGGCAAGCATGTCAACGAATTTCTCTGATATTGTGTCGACAACTGCAGTGGCATTCTGGCTGTTTATTGGTGCCGAATATGTCATTCCAATATCCAAAGATGTTAAAAATGCCAAACGAAACGTGCCGCTTGGTATGATGATTGGACTGGTGCTTATTTGTCTGGTGCAGGCAATCATGGTATTAGGTTTTCATAATTATACGCCGTGGGCAAAACTGACCGAATCTGCCGCACCACATTTGTTATACGGTCAAAATCTTCTTGGCGGAGCAGGAAAATACTGGATGACAATGGTGGCTGCTCTGGCAGTTATCAGCACACAAAATTCAACGGTAAGTGGTCTTTCTAATATTTGTCAGGGCATGGCAAAAATGAATATGATGCCACAGTTTTTTGCCAAGACAAATAAAAGGAAAGTACCATTTTTCGGTGTAATATTTGTCAGTGTTACCATTTTGATTTTTGCTTTTATTAGTGACAGTTCCTCCTCGGCAATCTCATTTTTGATTCTGGTGGGTTCTGTATTTTGGATGATTTCGTATATCTTAGCGCATATTGACGTGCTGATTCTGCGAAAAAGAGTGCCAAATGCACCGCGTTCCTTTAAAGTTCCACTCGGTAAAATTCTGCCGCTTATCGGGATTTTAGGAACAACATACATGATTTTAAATATTTCAACCGACCCGGCAGAGCGCTTAGCTATCTGGGGCGTAACCGGAATTGCCTTTTTGATTCTTGGTATCTACTCGTTCTTTTGGATTAAATACAAAATGCGGATGCCGGTCTTTAAGAGCGTGCCGATGGAAGAAGTTATGGCAATGGAAAATGATTTGTATTATGTGATACGGAAAGAGAAGGGGATTTGGAGGTAGCCGTGTTTTGGGGGTTGCCGTAAATTATCAAGAAATGATTTGCATCAAGTGGGCGCTCTCGCTAAGACAAACGCGTAGGGGTATCAGCTTGCAAAATACGCAAGCTTGATACCCACGTGTTTGTACCCACTCGCTGCAAATCATTTCTTGATAATTTACGGCAAACCCAAAAAGACGGGCTGTACGTTTTTGGTAGAAATTTGTTGCTCCAAGACTGATTTGAATTTTCTTCGACAACTCTTTTTCTATGATTTGTTTCATAGCGTTGCATTTTTACGTTGAAATTAGGCTTTATCAGCAAAAATCACGTATTAATTGCAACGCTTTTTGTCGATTGTAACCTTTTTGGTTGTTTTATTTTGAAAAGCAGGCGAAAGCATGCAACGTTTTTGAACTTTTGTGAGGTTTTAGGTTGCATAAGCTTCTCTCCGGCATTTAGCACAAACTTTTTCTCACTTAATGAACTGAGAACAAAAAATCATTCCCCGGCATATATTTGAAAGCAATAGTGTCAGAGGATGACTTCATGACACAGCCATCCGGGGCGTCCGGTGAAAAAATTGTCTATGGGGTAATCGGCTGATTTTAACTGCTAGTGTTGACAAAAGTAAAGAAAAGAAAGAAGTTCTTTTTTTTAAATGCGATTGTGGCATATGTTTGCTGCCAATTCCTTTGAATTCCAGTAATTTAGAAGAAACGCTTTGTGACAAGTGGGTTTTGAGTACGTCGGTATGTGTTGCAAGAAGTCCAGTGGACTTCTGTTCTGCAACGACCGAAGCGGAGCGTAGACCACTGGTAGTTTCAGTGCCCATACCGTTACGCACTCAACAAACGGGAGTGCCCACGAGACGCAAAGCGTTTCTTCTAAATTACGGAAAACAAAAAAATGCCACCGAACATATGCCACAATCGCATTAAAAAAAGAGGATTTCAAAACCGACAAAATGTGCTATACTTATTCTTATCATAAAAGATTGGAGTGAAGCAGCATGAAAAGCAAACAGATTCTCTCGCTTTCCCTTGCCGCATGCCTGATGATTGGCTCTCTTGCCGGAGCAGGTGAGGCGCAGGCAAAAGCAAAAGCGAAAAAGCCGGTATTGTCAAAAACAAAAATGACTGCCTATATTGGCAAGACAAAGACATTGAAGGTTAAGAAAAACGGAACGAAAAAAATCGTGAAAACCAAATGGACTTTGTCCGGAAAAAAAGTGGCAAAACTGACGAAAAAGAAAAAGACATCGGTCACCATTAAGGGATTAAAAAAAGGCAGTGCGACAGTAAAAGCCAAGGTTTGGTATCAGAAGAAAGGTGCCAAAAAGAAGAAAAAAGTCACTTTAAAATGTAAGGTGAGCGTAACAAAATACGTTTCTCCTGAGGCGAAGAAAAAGGCGAACGTGTTAAATGCGACGACGAAGTATCAGCCGCTTGCTAAGTTGGCGGCGCAGCATGGATTCAAGTTGGGAACCGTTGTAAACTACACAAATGTTACAACAAATGACAACTACAAAAATCTTGTGAAGTACCATTTTAACAGTTTGACAGCAGGAAATGAGTTTAAGGCATATTCGCTTTTAGACCAGGCAAAATCCGCAAAGAGTAAAGATGGTATGCCGGTGATGAATTATGACAAGGCAGATACGATTATTTCATTTGCCAAGGAAAACGGAATCCAGATGCGGGGACATGTTCTTGTGTGGCATGCGTATATGTGTGACTGGTTCTTCCGCGAGGGCTATGACACAGGTAAGAAATATGTAAGCAAGGCGGTTATGCAGAAACGTCTTCAGTATTATATTAAAGAAGTAATCACTCATTTTGAAAAGAAATATCCGGGTGTAATTTACTGCTGGGATGTTGTAAATGAGGCTGTAGCAGACCAGAATGTGGGAAATGACAACCGAAATCTCCGAAAAGATAATCAGTTTTATAAAATTCTTGGCAGTGATTATGTGGAGCAGTCGTTCCTTTATGCGAAAAATACGGTAGATGAACTTGGGGCCGATATCAAATTGTATTATAATGATTACAATTCTTTCTACAAATCAAAGCGTGAGGAAATCGTAAATTTGGTTAAGAGCATTAACAGTTATGCAAAGGATGCCAAGGGAAATACGCGCAAGTTGTGTGACGGCGTTGGCATGCAGGGATACATTGGCGGTTACGGAACTCAGAATGGATGCATGAATGAGCAGAATATTTCGGATATTAAGAAATCAATTGAGACTTATGCAGCACTTGGCTGTGAAGTTCAGGTGACCGAAATGGCAGTAAGAAATTATATGGGGACGGCCGCCATGAAGAAAAAACATGCTGCATTTTATAAAAAACTGTTCCAGATGTTTGTGGACGTAAATGAAATTTCGGCAAAATGCACCGGAAAATCAGATGAAGAAATTAAAAAATTGGAGGAGAGCCGACCTTTAAAAGCGGTTTCAATTTGGGGATGGCAGGATGACCCATCGCTGGATGAAAGCAGCTATGGCTACTCGATGAATGGTCCATATTGTGGTTTGTTCACGGAATTGTATGCGGTGAAAGATTCGTTTAAGAATGTGTATGAGGTTCTTGCAAATAAAAGAATTTAAAGGTGTTGACATTTTAAATTTTCAAGATTATAATAGCGGTAACACGTAGATGAGACGAGTAAAACGCAGAACATGTCAGAGAGAAATGCCTTGTGCTGGAAGCATTTTCATGGGAACCGTTTGAAAACTACCTCGGAGTGACCCCAATCCGGTCCGGTGACCCCGTTATCGTCAGAATGAAGCCGGGATGATTTATTACTATTTCGTCCAACAAGGGTGGAACCGCGAGACATTGATTTTATGGCCTCGTCCCTTCGAACTATAACAGCGAGAAGGGATGAGGCCTTCTTGTATATTGAAATTGAATGAGAACAGGAGGAATTCACATGAAAGTAACACTAAAAGATGGTTCAAGCAAAGAGTATTCACAGGCAATGAGCGTTATTGACATTGCAAAAGACATCAGTGAGGGACTTGCCAGAGTGGCATGTGTCGCTGAGTTAGACGGTGAAGTTGTGGATTTGCGCACGATGGTGGATGGCGAGCACACATTGAATATTTTGACATTTGACAGCGACGAAGGAAAAGCAGCCTTCCGTCATACGGCGTCGCACGTGTTAGCACAGGCGATTAAGAGATTGTATCCGGATGCCAAATGTGCGATTGGCCCTTCGATTGATGAGGGATTTTATTATGATTTTGATATAGCTCCGTTAGACCGTGAGGCACTAGACAAGATTGAAAAAGAGATGAAAAAGATTGTTAAGGAAGGTGCGACATTAGAGCGTTTTACTTTGCCAAGGCAAGAGGCAATTGATTTGATGAAGAAACGTGAGGAACCATACAAGGTTGAATTGATTGAGGATTTGCCGGAAGATGCTGAGATTTCTTTCTATCAGCAGGGTGAATACATTGATTTGTGTGCCGGTCCTCATTTGATGAATACAAAACCGTTAAAGGCAATGAAGTTGATTTCTTCTTCCGGTGCTTACTGGAGAGGAAATGAGAAAAATAAAATGCTTACCCGTGTATACGGAACTGCTTATACAAAGAAAGCGGATTTGGATGCTTATCTGGAGCATTTGGAAGATATTAAAAAACGCGACCACAATAAATTGGGACGTGAGCTGGAATTGTTTACCACCGTTGATGTAATCGGTCAGGGACTTCCGCTTTTGATGCCAAAAGGTGTACAGGTTATCCAGACTTTGCAGCGCTGGATTGAAGATGAGGAAGAAAAGCGCGGTTACATGAGAACGAAGACACCTTTGATGGCGAAATCTGATTTGTACAAGATTTCCGGTCACTGGGATCACTACAAAGAAGGTATGTTTGTTCTTGGCGATGAGGAAAAGGATAAGGAAGTATTTGCCCTTCGTCCGATGACCTGTCCATTCCAGTACTATGTTTACAAGGCAAGCCAGAAATCCTATCGTGACCTGCCATGTCGTTATGGTGAGACATCAACATTGTTCCGTAATGAGGATTCCGGTGAAATGCACGGCTTGACTCGTGTGCGCCAGTTTACAATTTCTGAAGGACATTTGATTGTGCGTCCGGACCAGATGGTAAAAGAGTTTAAGGATTGTATCGCTCTCGCTCAGTACTGTTTGCAGATACTTGGTGTTGAGGAAGATGTAACGTATCATCTGAGCAAATGGGATCCTGAAAACCGTGAAAAATATATCGGCGAGCCGGAAGTTTGGAATGAGACAGAAGAAGATATCCGCCAGATTTTGACAGAACTGAATATTCCATTTACTGAGGATGTTGGAGAGGCCGCTTTCTACGGACCAAAAGTAGATATCAATGCGAAAAATGTATACGGTAAAGAAGATACCATGATTACCATTCAGTGGGATGCCCTTTTGGCTGAACAGTTTGATATGTATTATATTGATGAAAATGGTGAGAAAGTACGCCCATACATCATCCACAGAACATCCATTGGATGTTATGAGAGAACGTTAGCATGGCTGATTGAGAAATATGCCGGTGCATTCCCGACATGGCTTTCACCGGAGCAGGTACGTGTTCTGCCAATTTCCGAGAAATATCTCGATTACGCAAACAGCGTGGAAGAGAAATTAAAAGCGAATGGCATCCGCTGCAGCGTGGACAGCCGTTCCGAAAAAATCGGTTACAAGATTCGCGAGGCAAGACTTCAGAAAACACCGTATATGCTCGTCGTTGGGCAGAAAGAAGAGGAAGAAGGCGTTGTATCCGTTCGCAGCCGTTTCAAAGGAGACGAGGGTGCACAGTCTTTGGATGCGTTCATTGATGACATTTGCAAGGAAATCCGTACGAAAGAAATTCGTAAGGTAGAAGTGACACCGGAGAGCAAATAAGCAGGAGGTTTGTATGCAGCAGAATAGACAGACAAATGCAAAAGCGATTGCGTCGTTAGTGCTTTCATGTGCTTCGATGGTTTGTTGTATGCAATGGTCCATTTCTTTGGTAATGGCAGTGCTTGGCATTGTATTTGGAATTTTGGGACTTCGGGATGACAATCCGAATCAGGAAGATGCAGCAATTGCCGGTATCGTTGTGGGAGTGGCAGGGGTCATCCTTGCCATTGTCGTAGCGGTGCTGTTAATTAAAATTACGAATAATTCGTCGATGCAGCATCTGGAACAGACAGCATCCTTTTTCGCCCCATACGGCAGGATATAGAAATGGAGGTATCTATGACAGATATAAATCGACACAGAGGGCTTGCAATTGCCTCTCTTATATTAGGTGGAATTTCCTGTTTTTGCTGTTTTGGAACAGGTATCGGCGTAATCCCTGCCGCAATCGCCCTTGTATTTAGTATTATCGCTGTGGCAAAAGGCGGTAAAAATGCGAAAAAATTAGGAATCATTGGATTGATTTTGAGTGCCATCGGTCTGGTTTTAAATGCCGTGATTTTGGCATACGGAATCTGGATGATTCGCTGGGACCACATGACAATTGAAAATCTATCCTCAATTCAGAACTTAAATCCTGCAAACGAAAAAGACATCATCGAATGGCTTCAGCAGTTTATTAAGGTTGATATATCGGGGATGGTAAATTAAGTGGGGGGGCGTGTTATTGTTTCCGTAATTAGGCAGAAAAGCTTTGTATCTCGTGGGTCTACGTTCCACTTCGGTCCGCGCAGAACAGAGGTTCCCCGAACCTCTTGCGCCGCTTTCGCTCGTTGAGTACGTAGCGGTATGGGCGCTGAAACTACCAGCGCTACATACCGACGTACTCAAAACCCACGAGTTTCAAAGTTTTTCTGCCTAATTACTGGAATTCAATAAATGGCATCCCCCCCAATCATTTGTTGCCCTGCCTTAATACCATGGCTGATACTTTGTATGTAAGCGTGTGTGGTCAAGTGATTGCTGCCGATTTTTCAGGAATCCAATAAATGACCTTAATTCAATTTATAATGATTGCGCTGCAAACACATCGGGTATCAGACACGCGTAGTTTGCGTGTCGATACCCCTGTGCGTTTGCTAAGCGGGAGCGGCGCAAGAAATATAAATTGAATTAAGGTCATTTACGGAAACTGAAAAAAATTACCAGCAATCACTTGACACACACCACCTTTCTATGGTACACTACCAAAGGTGTAAAAAGCAGAGTTATCCACTCTCACCTTGCCGTATAACATTTGTTATCACACGGTATTGGTTCACATCTATTATAATGATAGGAAATGTTTTACGTGGATAGCTGGCTTTTAGAAACAGCTATCTTTTTTTCATTTAGGAGGTAAGAACAATAAGCGATTTAATGATTAACGAGCAGATTCGCGACAGAGAAGTTCGTGTAATTGGACCAAATGGAGAACAGCTTGGCATTATGTCGGCAAAAGAAGCATATTTCAAAGCAAAAGATGCAGGACTTGATTTGGTAAAGATTGCACCGACTGCAAAACCGCCGGTATGTAAAATTATTGACTACGGCAAGTACCGCTATGAGCAGGCTCGTAAAGCAAAAGAAGCAAAGAAGAAACAGAAAACCATCGAGACAAAAGAAATCAGACTTTCGCCAAACATTGATACCAATGATTTGAACACGAAAGTAAATCAGGCAAAGAAATTCCTGCAAAAGGGAGCTAAAGTAAAAGTCTCACTCCGATTCCGTGGTAGAGAAATGGCTCATAAAGATGTAGGAAGGGAAATCCTGAATGCGTTTTTTGAAGAATTAAAGGACGTTGCTTCCGTCGACAAACCTGCGAAGATGGAAGGAAGAAGTATGGTAATGTTTTTATCAGCCACAAAATAATAACGGAGGAATAATATCATGGCAAATCAGAAAATGAAAACAAAAAGAGCTGCTGCAAAGCGCTTTAAAGTTACCGGTACCGGTAAATTGAAAAGAAACAAAGCATACAAGAGTCATATTTTGACTAAGAAGACAACAAAGAGAAAAAGAAATCTCAGAAAGTCTGCTCTTGTAGATGAAACTAATGTAAAAACAATGAAAAAGATTATGCCATACAGCTAATGGCGAAGGAGGGAACTGACAAATGGCTAGAATTAAAGGCGGAATGAACGCAAAGAAAAAACATAAAAGAGTATTGAAACTGGCAAAGGGTTACAGAGGCGCAAGAAGTAAACAGTATCGTGTTGCAAAACAGTCTGTTATGCGTGCGTTGGAAGAGTCCTATACAGGTAGAAAACAGAAAAAGAGACAGTTCAGACAGCTTTGGATTGCTCGTATTAACGCAGCAGCTAGAATGAATGGTCTTTCCTACAGCAAATTTATGTATGGTTTGAAACTTGCTGAGGTAAACGTAAACCGTAAAATGCTTTCTGAGATGGCAATCAGCGATCCGGAAGGTTTCGCTTCTTTGGTAGAAGTAGCAAAAAGCAAATTAGCTTAAGCTTTATCTGTTATAACAAACAAGTACAAAAAGGTATCTCATTGTGAGGTACCTTTTATCTTGCAGTAAAAGTGAAACATCACGATTAATGGAAAGGAAATGAGGGAAATGAGTCAGACGCATAAGCAAAAAATAGCGGCATTGCTTGCCACAACCTTAATTTTATGTGACCTCATAAGCGGGAGTCCTGCCCATTTGCAGGCAAGACAGAAGAACAATCAGACGGAGTGGAGTGAAGAGCCAACGCCTGAACCGACAGAAGAACCGACCGCGGAGCCCACAGAGGAGCCGGAGCCAACAGCTGCGCCACAGCCAAATGAAACTCCAAAGCCGGTGGAAAAGTATGAACTGGTATCGTCCCACGCTAAGTATTATAAAGGCGGCATGAAGGGGATTCATTATCGGAAAGTGAAGGGGGAAAAGGTATATCACCTTTACTCGTATACGACCGATTCGGTAAAACTTATTATGTCACAGGAATCAGCTTTTGAGATTTATGGAGGTGCTTCGAAAAAAGAAGTAAAAAAGAAGTTAGTTACCGTTTCTTCCTCCGGTGTGGTAAAATGTAAGACAAAAAACAATAAAATTTACACGCTCTTAAAGGCGACGTCTAAAGTGACAGGCGAAAACTGCTATATTTACATTTATTTTAATGAGAAAATCAAGAGCAAAAGTGGCAGTAAAATAAAGTTATGGGAAAAGAAAAAAGCGACAGTTTCTTTTAACTATGCCAAAAAGAAATTGTTTTTTGAAATAAAGAATAAAAAGATTGCAAGTGTCAATAAAAACGGACGTATTACGGCGAAAAAGAAGGGTACGACTTACCTTTTCGTAAAGGTGAAAGATTCGGATAAGAACCAGTGCAGGATTAAAATTGTTGTAAAAGAAGAGCCGTGGATTGTCAGTGAAAAGGATAAGAAATACGACTATGCAGAGATGACAAGAGATTTGCGTAAGATTGCTCACAAATACCCCGGAAAAACAGGGCTGTCGAGCCTTGGCAGGACATATGACAACAGGGAAATCTGGTGCCTGCGTGTGGGAAATCCTTCTGCGGCAAAGAAACTTGTGATTGATGCGGCAATTCATGCCAGAGAGTGGAAAAATACACAGGTCATTATGCGACAGACCGAGGAAATTCTTCGGGAATATGGTGAGCACCGCGCAAGATTCCGTTCGACCTGCCTTTATATTCTGCCGATGGATAACCCAGACGGTGTGACAATTTCGCAGTATGGGGCAAGTGGAATCCGCAATGCAAAACTTCGCAAGAAAATACAGAAGATAGGGCATTTCAATACGTGGAAAAATAATGCCAGAGGGGTTAATATTAACAATAATTTCCCTGCCGGTTTTTCAGCAGATAAGAAAAAGGATAAAAAGAAGGGGAAGAAAAGAAAACCGGATGCCACAACATATAGAGGAAAGAAGGCAGCGAGCGAAAAGGAAACGAAGGCATTAATTTCTTTTGTTAAGCGGATATCGCCAAAGACAGTGTTGAATCTCCATTCGACCGGCAGTATTTTATACTGGGATTTTGATGTATCGTCGCCACTGCATGAAAAGCAGTACAGGTTAGCAAGTGAAATAAAAAAGAGAAATCATTACCGAATGATGCCAAAGAGTTCGAGTACAGAAGAACACGGAGGCTTTGCGGACTGGCTTGTGTACGAGAAGAAAATTGTGAGTGTTACGGTAGAAACAGGGACAGTGCCATGCCCTTTGCCGCACTCTCAGTATAAAAAGATTTATAAACGAAACAAAAAGATGTTTCGCTGGTTTATGCTATCTTATTAAACAGGTAATTGGATACGAAAAGGAAGGTGCATTAAAATGGAACGAACGAGAAGACTGCGGATGAACGAACGAGTGAGAGATATGGTGCGGGAAAATCATGTCCGGGTGGACGAATTGATTTATCCGATTTTTGTAATAGAAGGAGAAAATATTTGTGAACCGGTAGAGTCGATGCCGGGCATCTGCCAGTATTCGATTGACAGACTTCATGAAGAACTTGACCGAGTGCGTGAGGCAGGGATTCCGGCAGTTTTATTGTTTGGTATTCCGGCACACAAAGATGAGCAGGGAAGTGGTGCGTATGCCGAAGATGGAATCGTGCCACAGGCGATTCGCTATATTAAGAAAAATTACAAAGAACTTGTTGTTGTTGCGGATGTCTGCCTGTGTGAATACACATCACATGGACACTGCGGTCTGATTTGCGATGGGGAAGTTTTAAATGATGAGACGCTTCCGTTTTTGTCAAAGGCATCTGTTGTGTATGCAAAGGCAGGAGCAGATATCATTGCACCGAGTGATATGATGGATAAACGTGTTGAGGCAATCCGCAAGGCTCTTGATGAAGAAGGCCTATATAATACGCCGATTATGTCCTACAGTGCAAAATTTGCGTCTGCTTATTATGGTCCATTCCGTGATGCTGCACATTCGGCACCTGGATTTGGTGACCGCAAAAGTTATCAGATGGACCCGGCAAATGGAGAAGAAGCTCTGCGGGAAGTGGAGCAGGACATCAAAGAAGGTGCTGATTTAATTATTGCAAAACCGGCGATGGCATATCTGGATGTGCTAAAAGATATTTCCATTCATTATAATATTCCGATTGTGGCGTATAATGTCAGCGGAGAATATGCGATGGTGAAGGCAGCTGCGCAAAAAGGCTGGATTGATGAAAAACGAATTGTGATGGAGCACATGATTGGATTTAAGCGTGCCGGTGCAAAAATGATTATTACTTATCATGCGCTTGATGTAGCTCGGTGGCTTAAGGAAGAACAAAAGGAGCAGTAACCATGATTTTTGGCTATGTTGGAATTTGCTATAAAGAAGCACCACTTGCCCTGCGCGGGCAGGTGGCGTTACCCGACTCAAAAAAAATTGAATTATGGGAGCGGCTTTCTGTCATTGGCTTAAAACAGTGTGTGATTGTCTCGACTTGCAACCGCAGCGAGATTTTCTATTTTTCTCATTCGGATGAGGTGACGGGGGAGCAGGTGCAGTCCTGCTACCAGGACATTTTCCCGAATGTTTCGTTTGGGGATTGCTGTAAGAAAAAAGAGGGCAGTGAGGCGGTTTCTTATTTGTTCCGCGTGGCGGCAGGCTTGGAATCGTTAGTCGTAGGTGAAGACCAGATTTTAGGGCAGGTTGTTGAGGCGATGGATTTTGCCAGGACCATGGGGCACAGCGGCAAAGAATTGGAGCGCATTGTAAGGGATGCAGTGACGTGTGCCAAGTGGATTAAGACGAATTACCGTATCAGTGAAAAGCCACTGTCAGTCAGTTATATTGGCGTGAAAGAGTTGCACCGTGCCGGTGGCGTTAGCGGGAAAAATATTCTTGTGATTGGAAGCGGAAAAACGGCGGCACTTGCTTTGACATATTTGTTTGAATACGGAGCTAAGAAGATTTATCTGTGCAGCCGGACGCTTGCGCACGCAAAAGAATTGTTAGCGGTACATGAAAATTTGACAGTGGTGGACTATCATGAGCGTTATGATGTGATGAAGCAGTGTGAAACGGTTGTATCAGCAACGTCATCGCCGCATCTGGTTGTTTTGTACGATAAATGGAAAGAGATGGGTGTCAGACAAATGCAGTTTTTGGATTTGGCATCACCGAGGGATATTGACAGCCGGTTACAAGAAGTTCCGGGGGTGCAGTTGATTGATATGGATACGCTGCAGAAAATTACCGAAAAAAATCAGAATGAGCGGGAAAAACTGGCGGCAGACTGTGAACAGGTTATTGAAGAAAAGGTGCAGGAGACGATGGAATGGCTTTTATTGAGCCGTGTGGATGGTACGATTGAGACATTGCAGAAACGGTGTTTACAGATTGAGACGGACAGTTATGAATATTTAAATCGAAAAATTTCTCTGAATCACAGAGAGCAGAAATTATTGAAAAAGGTGCTTCATGCTTCTTTGCAGCGCTTGATTCGTGAGCCGATTCAGGAATTAAAGCAGTTGGAGGACGAAGAAAAGCAGAAAGAGTACCAGAATATCTTAAAAACATTATTCCGAATGTATGAAGATGAATAAAAGTATAAGCGTAACCTTATACTTTTATTAAAAATTGCTATAAGTAAAACGTTATAATATCGCATGGAATATATTTACAAAGTTATACCTTGGTGTTACAATAATCTCAAAGAGAGGGATCGTATACGAAACAGGGTTTGTTTACGGGGCGGTTTCAAAAACAAAAAATGATTGGAGGACACAAGGTTGAAAAAACAGTTTTGTAAAACAATGAGTTATGTGATGACGGCAGCATTGCTTCTTGGCGTGTCAATGCCATCTTCACCGGCAGCAGCAAAGAAAAAGGCACCGAAACTTAGCACAAAGAAAGTAAGCATTTCGGTTGGACAGAAAAAGACGATTAAGCTGAAGAATGGAAAGAAAGCAGTTTGGTCCATTAAGTCAGGTAAAAAGGTTGTTAGTCTTTCGAAGAAAAAGAAAACAAGTGTCGTAGTAAAAGGAAAGAAAGCCGGAAAGGCAGTCGTATTAGCAAAGGTTGGAAAGAAAAAACTGACCTGCAAAGTTACTGTTAAGGCAAAGAAGCCGGCAGTTACAAAAGCACCGGCAGTTACCACTGCACCAAACACGAATAAACCAAGTACGGCACCGACAGCAACACCAACCGCAACACCAACCGCTGTAGTACCGACACCAACCGCTACCCCGGAGCAGGGCGAGGCAGTAAAAGACATTACAATTGATATGACAAAAGTTGGCGATACCGAATTCAGTTCTTCACCGGCAACGATTAATTTTAGCAGCCAGCTGGATGCACGCTTTGATTTGGCTTATTTTAAGGAAGTAAAAATTGGCTATGAACTTACTTTTGAAGGTGAAGACACTTCCAAATTAACAGCCGGCAAAATTGCTGTAGCAGGTACAACAGAGCAGTTGACAGGTTTTGATGATGGTGTAGCATTTAATTATAACATGGCAGCGGGTGCTACATCCGTATCGGTAGCATTTGATGAGAAAGTAACAGGTCCTGCCGTTGGATTGAACATCCAGCCGATGGATGCGGCTGCTAGTTATGGTTGGCCGGAAACGTTGAAATCCGTTAAGATTACAAGCATTGTATTTGTTGCCAGAGCAGGAGCTATTTATCCGGCAGCAGGAGCAAGCAAACCAACACCAAAACCAACAGTAGCACCGGAATTTGAATCTTCTGAGTTCAAATACGATGGTCTTGATCAGAATTGGATTGACAAAAACATTGACCCTGAAAAACCGGTTGTTGCTTTGTCATTTGATGATGGCCCGGGAGGTTATACAGGATTTGTTGATAATGGTATGAAGATTCAGAAAGCTTTAACTGCAGCAGGCGCTCATGCAACATTCTTCTACATCGGTGCTCATATTGAGCATGATGAGGATTCCAGAAATGAAGTTCTTGCAGCGAAAGAGGCTGGATTTGAGGTGGCAAATCATTCTTATGATTCCAATGGGTTGAATAGTGTAGGACCAGAGGTAATCAAAGAGAAGATTGCTAAGACAGATGCACTTCTTTCTGAAATCACCGGATACAAACACTTCTTGTTCCGTGCGCCAAACGTTGCTTATAGTCAGGCGATGTATGCAGTAATCGAGAAACCGTTTATCGATGTATCGATTTGGAGTCAGGATTATCAGGATAAAACAACGAAAGATGATTTGGTAAACAATGTAATCAATAACTTAAAAGATGGCGGTATCATTAACATGCATTCCGTTCATGATAAGACAGCAGAGGCAGTTCCGGAAATTTTGGAGCAGTGCAAAGACAAAGGATATCAGGTTGTTAGTGTATCTGAATTGTTTGCTATTAAAGGCAAAAAGCTTATGACAGGTGTGAAATACAATAACGCTGAGTAAGATTTGAAAATGGATTGTTGAAAAGCAGGGCTGTTACAATAAAATAGCTAAAGATGGCAAAAGAAGTTTGTTCGATATAAACGAATGGAACTTCTTTTGCTATTTTTATTTTATACGCAGACATGCCGCTCTTTGGTTGCGGCGTCTCTTTATCTGTGATAAAATAGAATAAATGGCGTGAAAGGAGCATGCATATGACAGGGATTGTTTTTGAAGGTGGGACATTTCGACCGATTTTTAGCTGCGGTGTGATGGATGCACTGTTGTCGGAGAATATATTACTGCCTTACTGTATTGGTGTTTCCGCTGGAATTGCGGATGGCGTCTCGTATATTTCTAAACAACCACAGAGAAATTTGGAAATTATGCAGAAATACCGTAATGATAAGCGATATATGAGCCGGAGCAACTGGAAAAAAAATAAAAGTATTTTCGGACTGGATTTTGTTTTTGGAGAAATTCCGGACCACTTAATTCCATTTGATTGGGACACCTTTCGTTCATATGAGGGAACTTGTCTGGTTGGTGTGACAAATGCAAAAACCGGACAGATTGAGTATAAAAACGCAATGGATATGGATGAGAAATTTACAATGCTTCGTGCAACCTGTGCATTGCCAATGTTTTTCCCAGCGATTGATTTGGACGGACAGAAGTATTACGATGGCGGGCTGGTTGACCCGATTCCGTTTAAAAAAGCGTTAGATGACGGTTGTGACAAATTAATTGTTGTGCTTACGCAGCCACGCGGGTTTGTGAAACGTTATGGCAAATATGATAAAATGGGTGCCAGAATGCTAGGACATAAATATCCGGAGATTAAACGAGTGATTATGGAGAGACCGGACCGCTACAATGCTGTAGTGAAAGAGTGTGAGGCGTTAGCGAAGGAAGGAAAAGTGATGATTCTACGGCCGAACCATTTGCTGAACAGCTTTGAAAGTGATGTGCGGAAACTGGAAATGGCTTATTGGCATGGTTACCGCATGACAAAAGAAAAGATGAAAAAAATCAAGAGGTTTATTGAGGAATAAAGGAGATTGCAAATGAAACAACAAAAGCAGCAAAAAGAATATGGGAAAAAGTTTTTTGTGCCAATTTTGCTTATACTGGCAGTGCTTCCATTGATTACCAATGCACATATTTATGATAATGGATTGAGTAAACAATTATGGTCATCGGCAAATGGTCAGGTGACAGATTTCTTTTTGTATTATAAATCGCATTTTTTGATGATACTGGGTGCCATTGTTACGGTTATTTTGGCATATTGGCTTTGTACTGGTGAAAATGGCAGATTGTTTGATAAAAATGTGTGGATTCCGTTGATTCCGGCATCGGTGTTTGCCTTATTTTCGCTGTTTTCGGCGATGGGAGCGGAGCATGCAGAGGATGCGTTCTTAGGCGGTTATGAGCAGTTTGAGGGCGTATTTGTCCTTCTTATTTATGTAATCTGTTTTTTGTTTGTGTATGGTTACGTGAAGAAAGAAGAGGTAGTGGAGTGGCTTCTTAACGGACTGACTGCCGGCTCTTGTGTTGTTGGTATTCTCGGTGCATTCCAAACGTTTGGTCTGGATTGGATTCAGAGTGCCTGGGCAAGGCCTTTGGTTACGACTGAACTGGCTGGCAGAAGTGGTTTTAATATAAAATTGACATTTGGTAAGGGTATGGCATATTCTACACTTCACAATCCGAACTATGTTGGTTCTTATGTGGCGGTTGTTTTACCGATTACGATTCTTTTGCTTTTTACGGCAAAGAAAATGACATTTCGTGTACTGGCTCTGATATCTACTGCTTGCCAGTTGATTATGCTGTATGGCTCACAGTCATTGACCGGACTGATTGGTGTTGCCGGAGCTGTTGTTGCAGCACTCATTTTTCTGCTTCCTTATGTGAAAAAGCATTTACTTGTTTCGGTTGGGGCGGTTGTTGTGTGTATTGCTGCGGTGGTCTGCGTGCTCGTTGCAAAACCCGGCATTTTAAACCGGTTTACGGGCAGCGAGGGAGAAAAAACGACGAATACTATTTCGTCCATTCAGACAAAGAAAAATTCGTTTGAAATTGTGACCGGCAGCGGAAAGACGGTTGTAGGAGAGTTTACTTCGACTGACAGTATCGGTTCCTTTTCTTTGAAGGATAAAAAGGGAAAAACACTGGAGACTGCGACAAATAATAATGTTGTGACGATTGCAGAAAAAGGATATGAAAAGATTAAATTCTCGGCATCTGCTGTTGAGGTCGATAAAACAACGATTCCGTGTCTTGAAATTGGTGCAGATGGAAAAACGTGGGATTTGGTGAAAAAAGATAATAAACTTTTGTATTATAATCCGCAGGGACGATTGGACAAACTAAGAAAAGTGGATTCGATTGGTTTTGAAAATAATTACGATTTTGCGACCCGCCGTGGTTATATTTGGTCACGTACATTTCCAATGCTTAAATCAACGGCCTTGATTGGTGTTGGTGCGGATAATTTTGTATATGAATTTCCGAATAATGATTATGTGGGAAAAGTGAATTCTGAGTTTAATGCGCAGCTTATTACGAAACCGCATAATATGTATCTTCAGATTTGGACGCAGGACGGTATGCTTGCCTGTCTGGCATTGATTGCTTTGTATGTGATGCTTGTTATTGCAACATGGAAGAATTGCATGAATGCAGAGAAAAAGACATGGCTTCACAAAACAGCAATGGCAATTTTTTGTGGTGCCAGTGGTTACATGGTAGTTGGTCTTGCAAATGATTCAAGTGTATGTGTGGCACCTTTGTTCTGGATCCTTATGGGACTTGGGTTTGCTGTAAATCATATGATAAAACGCAGTAAAGCGAAAGAGGAAGAACAGTAAAATACGGAGGTGATTGTATGGCTCGAAGATGCAGTGTGGAAAGAGCAAATAAACAAATTGGCGGTTTCGCCAGTGCAAAGAAAAATATGGTGATTCAGTACGAAGGACGTGAACGTTCGACAAAGCATTTGTTGGAATTGATTCACGATGATGTTTTAACAAAAGGAGTTGCAGAAGAGGAAATTGAACAGCTTGATATTTACGTGAAACCGGAAGAACAAGCAGTTTATTATGTGGTGAATCAGAAAATTGAAGGCCAGATTGCATTCTAAAAGGATGTGGGACAAGAATGTCGGAAAGGAAGAAAATTATGGCAACGGTTTATGTAATTGCAAACCAAAAGGGCGGTATTGGTAAGACGACAACCGCTACAACATTAGCAGGGATTTTGAATCAAAAAGGAAAAACTTTATTAATTGATGCGGACCCACAGGGGAACAGCACAAGTACCTATCAGGCAGCAATTGAGGATACGGCAACTCTTTATGATGTCATGGTTGATGAGGACCCGGTGCCGCTTGATGAGGCTGTGCAACACATGGAGAACGGAGATATTGTAGCTTCGGACCCATTGCTTGCCAAGGCGGGAAAACTTTTAGATGGAAATGTGGAAGGAATGTACCGTTTGCAGGATGCGCTTGAAATGTTAGACGGTTATGATTACATCGTAATTGACACAGCACCATCTCTTGATATTGTATTGTATAACTGTCTGATTGCTGCGGACGAAGCAATTATCCCGGTCACGGCGGATGCCTTTGCACTGCAGGGACTAACAAAACTCAGCGATACAATTCATGCTGTTCAAAAGCGCCAAAACCGCAATTTGCAGATTGCCGGCCTTTTGCTTGTGAAGTACGCCGGCCGCTCCAATTTGGAAAAAGATGTGCGTCAGGAAATCGAGGAAGTTGCCACACAACTTGGCACTAAATTGTTCCCAACGGCAATTCGCGAGTGCGTCAAAACAAAAGAAGCACAGTTGAAAAAACGACTGCTCAGCGATTATGCGCCAAACTGTACTACGATGCAGGATTACAACCAGTTTGTAGAAGAACTGCTTGGAAAGTAAGATACATAAATGAAATATCTTGTGTTATATAAGGATGTCAGGGGCAAGCTTTTTGCTCGGGCATCCTATTTTATTGCTTATTTTCCAATGCCATATTCTTTCATAAGTTCTTTTTGATAGTTAGTATCTACCATGGCACGCTGCATGTCTTCCAAGCGATTGTCCTCTAGTAAATGGAGATTTAGGGTGTTCACGTGGGACTCGCCACGTTCTTCGCCGATGGTAATACCGCGTTTTTCACCAATGGCAATGCCGCGTTCCTCACCAATAGCAATACCGCGAGCTTCGCCACGTTCTTCATACATATCTAAAAGTACACACATATTGATATGTCCTCCTTTTTCGTTTTGTTTATCGATTAACTGTTTTGCCTTTATGTAACGGTCGTCATTTGCGACAGCGGCCAGCCAGTCTAAAAAGGCTTCTGGATGGTCAAGTTTAAAATCCGTTGTGCGGAAAAAAGATTCTAATTTTTCTTTGTCATTTTTGCATGACAGATACCGGACGATGTATTTAAAGTCGGAGCGATACATCTGCATCGTGGACTCGGATTGATTGGCTAAGTTGATAATACCAATTGAATGAGGTGAAATCCACTGCTCAAATTCCTCACGCATATCGTCGGGGATGTTAAGCACATCCTGTAACTGCTTAGGCTTTTTCCACTCTTTCTGACTGTAATTCAAAACAAGCGTAATAACCGGATCCAGCTTTTGAGTATCATGGATCCCCTTGGTAATGGGGGACGGATACATCTGTTGCTGTCGATTTGTCTCTTTGATTGTCCGAACCTGTTCCATATATTTTGCATGTTGATATCCCATGTCGCGGACGGGCATAATGTTATTGATATCACTCTGATTTTCCAGACAGACAAAGAAGCGGGTGTTATATTTTTTGTCACACTTCATCGGTACATCCATCTGCAGTTGTTTCAGTTTGTTGTCAGAAGAGGACTTGGTAATCAGTTCACCGGGTTCTCGTGATAATTCGTTTGCAGATATATAATGTCTGCCGCCGAATAAGTTTACATTAACGATGTCGGAAAAAACATCTTTGTATTGTAATAAATTCTTTTCAGCTAAATCTTTACTTCCCAATAGCATGCCTCCTTTTATCAAATAGAAATAACAAGGAGAACGGTTTTGCTCCCACCCTTGTTTGTGAATATACTAGCATGTAATGAAGAAAAAGTCAATATATTTTATTACAATCGTAAAGCGACTTGCGCCCGCTTGAAAGGAAGTTAAAAACAGCATAAAGGGCGAAAAAACGTAAAAAAGAGAGGCGCAAAACGACTTGTTGGTAAAGCGTGGCGTATTGCGCTGAGAATTTTTGAAAAGTGAAAAAAGTGGGGGTGGTCAGATTACGGAAAAAACAGAATCACAGTGCAAGGTTTCTGGTGGTGATACAGTTGGAGGTTTAATTGGTAAAACACAGTATGTTAATAGTTGGAGAGATGCTTCATATACCACTTGCAAATTGGACGGGACAAATTAGGGAGGAATACTGTTTGGATGTTTTCCAACCACAGATTATAATTGTTTCGACGTAAAAGTATATTATCCAAAAGAATGTTATGAGGAAAAGGGATGGCAGGATACCGGTTGTGACTTGAATGGGGGCGGCAGTACGAAAAATTATTTTACAAATGCCGCGAGACCAAAGGAATCCGATTTGATGTCGCAGCGATTGATGACCGTGCTTTTTATAAAAACAGAAAAATTCGCCGTGCTCTAATTGGTACAAACATACAGTCAATCGGGAAAATGGCGTTCTACGGTACAAAGCAGTTGAGGTACATAGATATTAGAACGAAAAAACTGAAAGCCATTGGCAAAAAAGCGTTTATTGGAATTTATCCGGCGGCGAAAATTAAAATTCCTCGTACGAGAAAGAAAAAGTACATCAAATTACTTGCCAAAAAATACGGTTAAAAGAAAAAAGCAGAGAGTTCACAAAATGGAATTCTCTGCTTTTCCCTTGGTGATACATTTAAAAATTGCTGCCGTTCCAGCCCCAGTCGTTCACACCGTGGTAAGTGACATAAACCTGATTTCCCGGGATGGAAAGCTCTTCACTTAAAATGTCGCAAATAACTTTTGTCATTTCTGAATAGGCAGACGGAGATGCCTGACCAAACAGACTGACAGAAACATATGCTCCCTTGTCCAATTTCGAACCGCCCATGTACAAATCGTAATTATCTTCAAATCCAACCATCAGATACGTTTCCGATTTGTTTAAAATTTGGATAGCCTCACCAAGTTTTGTTTTGATAGCTTCCTCTTTTTCCGGGGTGAGCGATACGGTAATTTTTGAATCAATAAATGGCATAAAAGTACCTCTCTTTCTTTTTTATGATATAAGTCAAAGGGATTCCAGAAATTTAAGCATAGAACTTAACTGTGTACCATTTAAGCGCTCTGCATAGCGGAGTAAGCGAAACCTCGTTTCATTCAAATGAACAGAAGTGGTGTCTTCCTCCATAAAAAATTCAGACATCGAAATATTAAATGCGTTACATATTTTTTGCAAAGAGGGAATGGACGGCAATGTGTTTTTACGATACCAGGCTGAAATCGTTGATTGTGTAATGCCGGACTGCTGGGATAGTTGATACTCGGTCCAGCCACGCTCCAGCCGTAATTCCACGATACGGTCTAATACATTCATTGTCAAACCCCTTTCTTAGGTAAATTCATAAGTAATATTATACTTGGTATTACAAAATAAAGCAGTGTAAAATAACGTAATTAAATAACGTAAATATGAAATCGGTAAAGAGTAATGTATTAGGGGAGGAGTTTTGGCTGAGAGAAAAAAACGGAAAGCAATTTTGACGAGGGGTGTATACTAGAGGGGGCGTATACTAAAAAAATGCAGTGGGGGCTTTTTCTTTCATAGATTACCAATATATGTTATAATGACCTTTGAAAAATGAGGGGAAATAGGATATGAAATTATTGTTTGTACTTGTTGGACTAATTTTGTTTTGCAAAGGAATTGAAAAAGGCAGTAATTGGTTGTTCTTTGGTGGATTAATATTAATGATGTCCTTTTTGATGTGGCAGATTTTTGATAACTGGTTTTTTGTTTCGTTGTTGACGTAAGGGGATGGGATTTTTGCAAAACAACGTTTTTTACCAAATTGTCTAAAAGAGGTTGCAATTTTAGCTTGTTTTACAGCTTTTTTGTGGTAAATCAATGTGTCTAAACAACTCTTTTCGGTATGCTAGGGCTTTAACGTTGCATTTCGGCGAGAAAGGATAAGAAGGAATGCAACGCTTTTGGCTTGGAAATAAGATTAGCGTTGTGTGTGTGCATTATTGCAGTTTCTATAACTGGTTCCAGCAATTTTTTATCTCATCGGACGTATAGAAATTTTCACGAAAAGATTTCTTTTTTTAATCTACAAAAATCAATTTATCAACTTTGTCTGGTGTATTACAATGAATAATGTCAATAGTAACAGTATAGTTTGGCATTTGAATAAAAAACAGTATGGTTTTGAAAATAAGATATGTAGTAACAAGGAATAAAAGAATTTATTCAATGATTGTTGTTTGGGGGGACGTGTGCTATAATATATTTGCCAAAAGTACCCATGACAGGGTGGTAGACTCCTAAGTTTATGTACACCGGCTTGCTGGAATACATAGCACGGACCGTAGCAGGGCGAAGACGGTGGCGCTTATGACAGCTTTTGAAATCATTTCAATTTTCATCGGTATACTAACATTGTTATGTGCCTTTGGTAGTCTTGTTATAGCGTTGCTTTGCCTTTCTCAACAAGAGAAAGACAAAGCGAAAATAAAAATGCCTATCCTGCCTGACCCACAGGATGGGCGGTGTCCGTAAGGGCATTTAACCTTTGTGGGAGCATCCACTTTGGAGTGGGTGCCTTCCAATATAGTTATAATATCACTGGTAAGGAAATATATCAAGTGTTTTTTTGATAGAACATATAATTTCACATAAAAGAGAATTGTGATGTGTGACAATGGATAATTTTAGAAAGTGGTGTGCTATATGAAAAATGAAACAAGTAAACGGCTGCAAGACAATTTTGATAAAGACAATAAGCTGAAAAGCGAATTAAATTATGGTATTGCGGACATGGAGGCTGGGAGAGAACTTCCATTGGATGAAGCCATGGAAAAAATAACTGAGTTAAGAAATGTTTTTAGGGGGCTGGAGAAAATAGAGAAACTTGACGAAGCCACATTAGAATTATATTCTTTACTTGGTCAGGGATATACGGCGATGCAAGAAGGTCGAGAAAGTTCCATCGATGAAGTGAAGGCACAAATTCGGAAAAGGAGAGAACAACGTGTCCATCGTTAAGTTTGCAAAACAACGCTTTTTACCAAATTGTCTAAAAGAGGTTGCAATTTTAGCTTGTTTTACAGCTTTTTTGTGGTAAATCAATGTGTCTAAACAACTCTTTTCGGTATGCTAGGGCTTTAACGTTGCATTTGGACGCGAAAGATTAAGAAGGAATGCAACGCTTTTGGCTTGGAAATATGATTAGCGTTGCATGGGTGCATTATTGCAGTTTCTATAACTGGTTCCAGAAATTTTTTATCTCATCGGACGTATAGGAATTTTCGCAAAAACATTCATTTCCTAATCTGCAAAAATTGATTTATCAACCTTGTCTGCTATATTACAACGAATACTGTCAATAGTAACAGTATAGCTTGGTATTTGAATTAAAAAACAGAATGGTTTTGGAAATAAGATATGTAGTAACAAGGAATAAAAGAAGTTATTTAATAGTTGTTATTCAACTTGACACGTGTTAAAATATATTTACGGAAAGTACCCATGACAGGGTGGTAGCCTCCCAAGTTTATGTACACCGGCTTGCCTTTCTCGATAAGAGAAATAGGAACAAGCAAAAATAAAAATGCCTATCCTGTCTGACCCACAGGATAGGCAGTGTCCATAAGGACAATATTGCTATAAACTTGGAGCATCCACTTTGGAATGGGTGCTTTCTTTGTATAATCATAATAACACTCTTGTAGAAAGAGTGCAAGTGGGGTTTGATAAAAAAATATTCTGCAAATTCAGTCTAAATTATTAACATTTTTCGAATTAGTCTTCTTACATTTTGGACATGCATATCTTCCCCGAACACGTTGATTTATCCCTGCCAACCATGAGCAATTGCAATGATTACATTTCCGTCCATGATTTCGTTTTGTTATAGATGCTTTATACAGATGTTCTTTTGGGCAAATCCAATTTGCCTTTTTTGAACTGTTTGGACTGATTTTACTAGGCTCAATGTCGTTAAGTTCAAAATCCCATTCAATCATTAAATCTGGTCGTTTAGTTGCTATAACCTTATTCGTGATTTTCTTACATGATAACTCATTATCTGTTGCATCCAGCATGGCTCCTGCACCTAAAAGAATTGTTAATAATTCTTTATTCACAGATGCGTTCATTTTTGCTTTCTACCTTCCGTCATCGCCTGACACATCTTCATAAGTTCAGCCACACACTCGCTCTCCGTCATTGTTTTCACATTAAACCCATATGCTTGCATGACAACTCTGTCATTATTCCAAAATCATACAAGGTAGCATTCGGCATAAGAAGATTTGAATCTCCACAAATCACATCCGGCGACATAAATCCTAAAGGTATGTATCTGCGATTCTGCGATGAATGTCTTGGAATAATGATATATGTATCCTCCGGTTGTCGAACTTCCCCAAATAGCATCGGATATTCAGCAAGTTTTTTAGTAGCTTCACGATTACTATTTTCACGAAGCAATTTCACTTTCAAGACCGCATCCATAACGGGTGGAACTTTTTTGACTTCGTTAGGTGAAATATCCTTTAACCAAAGACAATACCTTTCTTTATTATGTAATAATTCTTTTGCTCCAATAAATGGTTTAAACATGCTTCTTGCAAGAGGATATTTCTTAACTATTTCTTCTTTGTTTTCAAAAGAATAGTCACTTAAAATTCCTCCATCATTCGGCATACTCCCAAAAACTACATTCGAAACACTACTAATGGTTTTTTTTCTATTTTCGATAAAAATATCGGGTGCTTCTATCAAATATGCGTTAATATTGTCTACAAAGGTACTGAAAAGAGGTAACAGAAGAAGAAAAGGCGAAGGACGGAAGTTCTTCAACCACAGGAATGTTACCTGTGGATTTTTTTTGTTATAAAGGAAAACAGATACTAGAAAATTCAATTTAAGTACCAAATATATCATAGAATAATCTTACAGATAGGGCTATAATTAAAATATTATTTTAGTCAATTTACAATTTAGAAGGAGGTAATTATGCAAATAGCAAGTAGAAAAGTAATCGCAGGCCTTATGGTTTTGGCTCTTTGTATCACAACACTATCCAGCGCCGGAAGTGATGTAGAAGCAAAGGCTAAGGCTTCTCTTAAGACCAAGAAGATTTCTGTTAAGGTTGGAAAGAAAAAGAGTATATTGATCAAGAATAAAACTAAGAAATATTCTTATTCTTTTACCAGCAGTAACAAACAAGTGGCAAAAGTAACATCAAAAGGGAAGGTTACCGGAATAAAAGCTGGAAAAGCGACTATAACAGTAAAAGAAGTTTTGAAAAAAGGTAAAAAGAAAAAAGGTAAAAAGAAGAAAAGAACATTGGGAAAGGTTAAAGTTACGGTAACTGGCATGAAAAAGAAGAATGTAGCAACGCCAACACCGGAAACGGTAAACAAGGCAACACCTACAGCAACACCTACAGCGACACCGTCTGCAACAGCACCGGTTGAGCCGACAGCATCAGCAACGCCAGCCGCATCGGAGCCGGCAACACCAACACCGATCGTAACGAGATCTCCTGCACCACGTCCAACATTGGCGCCTGGTATGCCGGAATTAGATAAGAACAATCTTACTGTAGCGGACTATCCGGGTATTGCATCCGATGTGCCGGATCTGGATATAATTCGTGTTGGTCAGAACTACTACATGGTAAGTACAACGATGAACCTTGTTCCTGGTGTCCCTGTTATGAAGTCGACAGATCTTGTTCATTGGGAAATTGTAAACTATGCATGTAACCGTTTCCCGAACAGGGATTTATTTAATCTTGAGAACGGACAGCAGACATATAAGAATGGTTCCTGGGCAGCATCATTAAAATACAATGAAAAAACAAAACTTTTCTATGTAATCTACAATGTTAACAATGATGGTTTTTATTGTTACACGACACCGGATATCGAGAATGGTACGTGGAAAGCATATTACATACAGACAAGTTTCCATGACCCGGCATTGATCTTTGACGGTGACGGAATGTATGTTATCTACAATGGAAATAACATTCAGAAGATTTCTTTAAAAGAATCATCGGCAGAAGGTGGAATTGGAAAAGTTGTAAAAGAAGGCGGTTCAAGAGCACTGTTTAATAAGACATTGGGCGGATTCAAGTGGTCTTTATGGGAAGGTGCTCATGCTTATAAGATTGGTGATTACTATTACCTTATGATCATTGGTTCTTATGGAAGCTGGTTCCGTAGAGAAGTATGCTATAGAAGTAAAAAATTGTATGATAGTAAGGCGTCAGACTGGGAAGCTCAATTGATCTTTGAAGGCTCTACATATGAGTATGGAACCGGTATCGCACAGGGTGGTATTGTGGACACGATCTATGGTGACTGGTATGGATTCCTTTTCCAGGATCATGATGGTCTTGGTCGTGTTCCGTCTATACTTGCTGTAAACTGGGATTATGTTGATACAAAGAATAACAAGTATTATCCAGACTGGCCGATGATGGGTTACTATGATGATAAAGGAAACTTTGTAAATTGTCTTGGAACAAGCCAGAAGGTTAAGAATCCACTTACTATCCAGTTGAATAAGAGTGATAAGGAAAATTACATTGTTGGTGATGATGATTTCTCCTATCCGGATTTTAAGGAAGGTGACAGCCTAAAGAAAGTATGGCAGTGGAACCATAATCCGGATGACGCCAACTGGTCAGTAACAGAAAATCCTGGTTATTATCGAATTAAAAACGGTAAGGTAGCAGGGAATATCTGGTTTGCAAGAAACTCTCTGACACAAAGAACGGTAGGGCCTAACTTTACATCAGAGACATGCGTTTTGACAGAAAATATGAAACCGGGTGATTATGCAGGTCTTGCTGCAATCAGTGCACACTATGGAATGGTTGGTGTAAAATGCGATGAAAATGGTAACCGTTACGTATTCCAGGGCTGCAATAGTGATACGAATAGTGGTGCAAAGGCGAAGAAAGAGGATAAGATAAAAGAAAATGCTGTTTCTAAAGAAAAGATCGAAGGAAACGCACCAGTATATCTTAAGATTGAGTATGCCTTTAATACAGGCAAGACAAGAGCAGATAGAGCAAACTTCTTCTATAGTTTAGATGGAGAGAATTGGAAGAGCATAGGCGAAACATTCTCACTTGGATTTGATACTGCGACAACATTTATGGGAACAAGAAGCTGGCTTGTAAATTATGCAACAAAAGAAGCTGGTGGATATGTTGATTTTGATTATTACAAAGTAAAATAAAATGATACCATTTCTGCCGGCAAGATTGTCTTGCCGGCAGTTTTTTTATTGTGCGCCTTGCGGCGCACGTTTCTAATGGGTGAAAGTCCCTAATCCGCCCTAGTAGTGGGAAGGATACAGCCAAAGACAAGGGTGTCCATCGTGAGGTGGAATCTGAAGGAAGTCGGATGGCAAATCTCTGGTCTGACGAACAGAAATCACATCAGGCTATAGTTAAGGATAAGGTTGCAATACAAACTAAAGTCCAATAGCTACTCGGAATTAACTATGGTAAATGTGGCAGATAGGTGGAGAGAAAGAAACGTGTGGTGCCAAGGCAGATTCATTTGAATTTCCACCTTTCCAGAAAGCAGAAATCAGATAGATTTATACGAGAATCGTAAAAAATGAAAATTTGTTAGAATTTTGGTTAGAACAAACGGAATTTTTGCAGTTTTTCAGAAAGAAAAAGGCTGAAAAACACTCATAAAATAGAATGTTTTCAGCCTTTGAAGCGAAGTGCATACAAGCGTTTCTCTGAAACGCTTGTCCCACGGCTATCGCCGTATATACGCGGATTGTGATGCGTCTGCCTGCGAGCAAGCTCGCGTCAGCCGCCCACACCCCGCTATGCACTTCTCTTAGCTATCGTGCGGATAACAGGACTTGAACCTGCACGGGATTCCCCACTAGAACCTAAATCTAGCGCGTCTGCCAATTCCGCCATATCCGCAAACAAGTGAAATTATAACAGACAGGAGGTAGACTTGTCAAATTTATTCGTGCAAAATGGGAAAGATAGTGTTATACTTATTACAAATGATGTTGGAAATAAAGAGAGAAAGGACGATGAGAGTATGGGAGCATTAGTAGCACTTGGTGTATTTACGGCGATTGCCATTGTAGCAGTGATTGTTGTGGTTGCTGCGGTAGCTGCGATTGTGGCAGGCGTTACGGATTCGACCAAAGAAGAAGAGGTATAAAGGATGGAACAGTCAAAGAAAACTTCATTTGATTTTTATATGCTGCCACTGGTTCTTGCCGTGGCAGTTGTTCCCTTATTGACAATGATGACTTCGTATTCATCGGGAATTGGGAAATATACATGGGCGTCCGGCGGTTCATTTGTTGATTTTTTTCTTGGCTTTAAGCGGGGGGCACTGATTCTTTTAGGAGCTGTGATTATTATTTTGTTTTGTGCTGCGCAGTGGATGCGGGTGCAGGCAAAAGCGGTGTGGACGACTAAAAATCAGAAAATTGTTTTGATTTTACTGGCAGTATTTTGGGGTGTTACCGCAATATCGGCATTGCTTGCGGATGAAAAAATAGATGCGTTATTCGGTGGATTTGAGCAAATGGAAGGGATACTTGTGGTGACTGCTTATGTTGCTCTTTTTTGTCTTGCTTATTTTCTTTTATCGAGTGAAAATAAAATTCAAGTGATTGTACATGCGCTATTAATTGGGTCGCTGATTCTTTCTGTTTTAGGGGCGTTACAGGCTTTTGGTGTGGATTATCTGGCAAATGATGTCACAACGCCTTTTTTTACCATGTTTATGCATGCGCTGCCTAAGAAGTTTAATGGAATTACGGCAAGTTTTGGAAAAGGGGTTTCTTATGCAACACTTTACAATCCTAATTATGTTGGGTCCTATGTGGCACTTGTGCTTCCGCTTACCATTTATGAGGCGGTACAGGATGAAAAAAACAGATATAAAATTGTGGCGGCGGCATCCGCTGTGTGCCAGCTTATTATGCTAAAGGGTTCCGGTTCGCTTGCCGGGATGGTTGGTGTAGGTGCGGCAGTATGCGTGGCGGTGTTGTTTTTGTTTTCGGATATCCATAAAAATAGGAAGATTCTTTGTGGCGTATTTGTTGTGGCAGTCGGACTTGTAGCTTTGTTTTTGTGGAAAAATCCGACATTCTTTCGCTCTGTCATAAAGGGAAATGGAGAGCCGTGCAGCAGCCATATTTCTTCTATGATTTCAGATGGCACGAGTGTGAAAATTACATTGCATTCAGGGAAAATGATTACGCTTCGGTGGGATGCCGATGCAACGGTTTACGAATTTGAGGCTTTGAATGAGAATGGAAAAAAGATTGAAATGACAGGCGATTCCTTCAGTGGTGTTAAGTTAAAAGGGGATGCGTATCAGGGACTTTTGTTTGAGGCGACTAAGCGTCAAATTACGTATCAGGAGCAGAAAACTTATTTTGATGTATTGCGTCTTACGGTGGATGATAAATATTCGTGGGATTTTGCTATGCTTGGTGTGGGGCTGCGTTACATTAACGGAGTTGGGAAGCCGGATATGCTTCACTATGTGGAATCTTTTGGTATGGAAGGACATTATGATTTTGCGTCAAACCGTGGCTATATCTGGTCGCGCACATTTCCGCTGTTGAAGCGTGCATTACTTCTTGGTGTAGGTCAGGATAATTTTGCGTATGCATTTCCGAATGATGATTATGTAGGAAAAGTGAATTGTGGTTTCAATGAACAGATTGTTACAAAGCCACATAATATGTACTTGCAGATTTGGGTTCAGGATGGACTGCCTGCGCTGCTTGCATTTTTAGCGTTGTATCTGCTGCTTTTTGGCAGAACCATCCGTAAATGTTTCAAAAAAGGAAAATGGAATCATAGTCACAAAATTTCTTTGGCATTTCTGTGTGGAGTTAGCGGATATTTTGTGGCGGGGCTTGCCAATGACTCATCCATCTGCGTGGCACCGGTATTTTGGGTTTTGTTTGGGGTGGCGTTTGCTGTTTTACGCAGCGAATAAAAATTTTTGAAAAAAATTAGCACTCATCTCTTGACAGTGCTAACAGCGAGTGCTATATTATAACTGTGTTATAGATATGATAGAACATACAAGAGATTGTATTTCACTGAAACTGAAGGGAGTGAACGACATGAACATTAGTAAATTTACACAGAAATCAATGGAGATTGTAAATAATCTTGAAAAGACGGCATACGATTTTGGAAATCAGGAGCTGGCGCAGGAGCATTTGTTATACAATATGCTGACGGTCGATGACAGCTTGATTGTCAGTCTGTTAAAGAAGATGGACATTGACCCGGTCGTTTTCCAGGCGCAGGTGGAAGGCTTGATTAATAAACGGCCAAAAGTAGAAGGCGGTCAGATTTACGTTGGCAATGATTTGAATAAAGTTCTGATTTATGCCGAAAACGAAGCAAAGGCAATGGGTGATGAATACATTTCCGTGGAGCATTTGTTCTTAAGCATGCTTCGTAAAGCATCACCGGAGATAAAGAAGTTATTTAAGGAATTTAACATTGACAGGGAAAGATTTTTGCAGGCTCTTTCTCAGGTGCGTGGCAATCAGAAAGTGACAACGGATAATCCGGAGGCAGTTTACGAGAGTTTGTCTAAGTATGGAACGGATTTGGTGGAGCAGGCAAAGGATCAGAAATTAGACCCGGTAATTGGACGAGATGAAGAAATCCGTAACATGATTCGTATTTTGTCGCGAAAGACGAAAAATAATCCCGTTCTGATTGGTGAACCGGGTGTTGGTAAAACTGCCGTAGTTGAGGGATTAGCACAGCGTATTGTGCGCGGCGATGTGCCGGAAGGTTTGAAAAATAAACAGGTATTTGCACTGGATATGGGTGCTTTGGTAGCCGGTGCGAAGTACCGCGGTGAGTTTGAGGAACGTCTGAAGGCAGTGCTTGAGGAAGTGAAGGAAAGCGATGGACAGATTATTTTGTTTATCGACGAACTTCATACAATTGTCGGTGCCGGAAAGACAGATGGTGCAATGGATGCCGGCAACTTGTTAAAGCCAATGCTGGCACGTGGTGAACTGCACTGTATCGGTGCGACAACATTGGATGAGTACCGTATGTATATTGAAAAAGATGCAGCTTTGGAACGTCGTTTCCAGCCGGTAATGGTGGAAGAACCGACGGTAGAAGATACGATTTCAATTTTGCGTGGATTGAAAGACCGCTATGAAATTTTCCATGGAGTAAAAATTACCGATGGCGCACTTGTGACAGCGGCAACACTGGCAGACCGTTACATCACGGACCGTTTCCTGCCGGATAAGGCGATTGATTTGGTGGATGAGGCGTGTGCACTGATTAAGACAGAACTTGACTCGCTGCCGACGGAACTCGATGAGACCCAGCGAAAGATTATGCAGTTGCAGATTGAGGAAGCGGCGCTGAAAAAAGAAACTGATAACTTGAGTAAGGGACGTCTTACTGAACTGCAGAAAGAGTTAAGTGAACTACAGGAAGACTTTTCGGTTAAAAAGGCACGCTGGGACAATGAGAAAGCAGCCGTTGATAAAATTCATCAATTGAAAACGGAGATAGAAAATACGAATAATCAGATTGAGATGGCGAAAAACAGCGGTGATTTGGAGCGTGCATCGGAACTTGAATATGGCGAGCTGCCACGTTTGCAGCAATTGATGGACGAAGCGGAAAATGCGGCTAAAACAAGTGACAAGCAAATGGTACACGAAAGCGTTTCGGACGAAGAAATTGCTCAGATTATTTCCCGCTGGACAGGAATCCCGGTTGCTAAATTAACAGAGTCGGAGAGAAATAAGACACTGCATCTGGATGATGAACTTCATAAGAGAGTGATTGGACAGGATGATGGTGTGACAAAAGTGGCAGATGCGATTATTCGTTCTAAAGCAGGCATTAAAGACCCGACTAAGCCGATTGGTTCATTTCTCTTTATGGGACCTACCGGTGTTGGTAAAACCGAGCTGGCAAAGAGCCTTGCCGAGTGTTTGTTTGACAATGAAGCCAATATGGTTCGTATCGACATGAGTGAATATATGGAGAAATATTCCGTGTCCCGTCTGATTGGAGCGCCTCCGGGATATGTTGGTTATGAAGAGGGCGGACAGTTGACCGAGGCCGTGCGCCGCAGACCATATTCGGTTGTCCTTTTTGATGAAATTGAAAAGGCACATCCGGATGTGTTTAATGTTTTGCTGCAAGTGCTGGATGATGGTCGAATCACGGATTCACAGGGCCGTACGGTGGATTTCAAAAATACCATTTTGATTATGACGTCAAACCTTGGTGCAGAATTTTTGCTGGATGGCATTGATGAGAATGGAAACATTTCTTCTGAGGCAGAGGAACTTGTGATGTCGCAGTTGAAAAATCATTTCCGACCGGAGTTTTTGAACCGTCTGGATGAGATTGTTATGTTTAAGCCACTTTCAAAAAGCGATATCCGAGGCATCATTGATTTGCTTGTCAAGGATATTAACCGCAGAATTGAGGATAAAGAAATCTCTCTTACCGTTACAGATAAGGCGCTTGGTTATATTGTGGAAAAAGCATACGATCCGGTTTATGGTGCGAGACCGTTGAAGCGGTATTTGCAGAAAAATGTCGAAACTCTGCTGGCGAAGAAGATGCTTGCGGATGAAGTGGCAGTAGGAGATGTGCTTTCTCTGGATGTGGAAAACGATGCTTTAGTAATTCGTAAGGCGGGTTAAAACAAAATAATACTTCTTTTGGAAAAACTATGAGGAGATAGGGATATAATAAGTTCTTATTGAATTATAGTTTTTTCTTGTGTATATTCTTATTCGTGGGGAAAAATTGAATATTTAAATTTTTTTTCAAAAATATAAAACTTTTTTCAAACTTCACTTGTCTTATAGGTAAAAGACACAGAAAGGAAGGATGAAAATGAAAACGAAAATGAGAGGTTTTGTGGCTTTACTAATGGCTGCGATGATTATGGTGGGGATGATTCCGACGCGCAGCGAGGCAAAGAAGGTTACCTATTATAGGACTAAAAAGATTTTCCTTCAGACAAAGGAAACCAAAATAGTAAAGACGACAAAGAAAATCAAAAAGGTTGTAGGCGTGAATCAGACACTGAAAGGTGTGGCAAAAGGAAAGAAAATTTCCAGTAAAAAAATCAAGTTTACGCCCGGAAAGGCCAGTGGCAATACGGGACTTGATGAAGAGGATATTATGGTAACGTATACGAATGGCAAAAAGCAGAAATTTATTGTAAAAACCGTAAATCAATATTTGGAGAAGATTGCCAAAAAACTTCGTCCGCTTGTGAAGAACCCGGATGAAGGACTTCGGATTATTGCCCATGAATATGAACAGTGTTATCAAACAGGAAAAAAGGATTATTTTGAAAATTTAAAAAGCAATCCGCGCGCATATAAGAACATGCTGAAGCGTACGGCAAATAAGAAATATACTTATGAATGGACTGCGTCAGAAAACTTTGGTGGCGAGTGTACCGTGGATGACATTATTAAAAAGGCGACGAAGTCACAGAAAATTGCCCTTATTTTAGAAACGTACTGCGACATGAACATGAAGTATAATAAAGATTCAAAGGGCAGACCGGTTCATGGCGAAAGCGGTGTGAAAAACCGATATAAGGCAATTTATCAGGGAACTTATAAAGGGGTCTGCGGGGAATCGTCCGAACGCTTGTATGAAATTTGCGAAGTGATTGGCGTTAAAGCAGGATTGGCGAGCAATCCAAAGGAGAACCATGAATGGCTTTGCATCGCCGCTGTTGACAAAAACGGCAAAAAATACTGGCAGGGGGTTCCGGCAAGCTCTTACGCAAGATGTTTATTGTGGAAAACAAAAGTGGGAACCGATGGATTTGATTGGGAAGTAAGCCCAAAAAGTTATGGAAAAGATATCTTTAATGTAGTAATTCGAAGAACATATGCAGAAGAGTAAGGAGGAAATGAGAAAAATGGAACAGTATGCAGAAGCGGTGGCAAGTGCGCTGGCAGGAAATCAGGAAGGATATGACTTTTTATATCAGAGTACCTATCAGAAAAAGTTTTTCATTGCGAAAAAATATATGGGAAATGACATGGATGCGCAGGATGTTTTACAGGATGCCTATGTGCAGGCATTTACAAAATTAAATACCTTGCAGGACTATCAGAAATTTCCGAATTGGTTTGGAATGATTGTTGCAAATACGGCGAAAAATGCGCTTCAGAAAAAGAAAATGCTGTTCTTCTCCGACCTAGAAGGTGTAAATGAAGAAGGTGAAGCAATGGAATTAAATATTATGGATACCGATGCGAGCCGCCAGCCGGAAATTGCTTACACAGAAAAAGAAACGCAGGAAATGGTTCATGAAATGTTAGATACACTGCCGGATGACCAGAGAATGTGTATTTTGATGTTTCATTTTGAGGGTGCGAGTATTCGTGAAATTGCGGAGGCAATGGAATGTTCGGAAAATACCGTGAAATCCCGTTTGAATTATGGGCGCAAGGCAATTAAAAAGAAATCCGAGGAATTGCAGAAAAAAGGCTGCAAACTCTACAGTATGGCACCACTTCCGCTTCTTCTTTTCCTGCTTCGCAAAGAAGAGGAGGCATTTTTACAAAACGCTGGCTTTGTGATTCCATCGGCTGCGTCGGTAATGAATCAGGGAGCAAAGATTGCAAAACAAGCTTCCAAAGGTTTTTTAAAGACTGTTGCAGGAAAAGTTACGATGACAGTTGCCGGTTTGGCTGCAATTGGTAGTATAGGAACCGGTATTTTTCTTGGAGCCAATGCGCGGCAGGAAAAACGGACGGCACCGACGCCAGCTCCGGAGCAGCAAGTCCAAGCAACTGCCACAGAGACTCCGACAGCGACACCGGAACCGACACAGACGCCGGTTCCGATAGCGGATAGATGGCGGGATGCCTATCGGAAAATACTAAGTAAGAAATTGAAAGTGAAGGGCTATACCGAAAACGGAAAAACAGGATATGTATCCGATTACAGCTATTTTCTTTATGATGTAAATGGTGACAACATTCCGGAACTGATTGTAACGTGTTTAGGAATTAATTTTGGAACCGGAAAGTATGGCTATCTTGCCCGTTTTTATTCTTACTCCGAAGAAAAGGATGCATATGTGGCGGGGGAGGTAGACGAGTTGACGGCACGGACTGAATTTTATTACCGGCCGGGAAAAAAAGGTTTGATTATCGAAAGTGGTATTGTGAATATGGGTGAAATACCGGCACAATATGAGGGCGATATGACTGCCTGTGCGATAAAAAACGGTAAGCTTGTCACAAAAGAAAAATCGTACACGTGTGATGCGGAGGAGACAAATAAAGATAAGTACCGTCCAAAAGGAATAAAGACGATTTCATCGGATTCGATAAAAAACAGAAACGATTTATCCGGACTTAAGGTGGCTTATGAAAAATATAAGGAGGCATAAAGATGAAAGAATAAAGGTGCTATTTATCAGTACCAATATGCAACCAGCAAAAAGTTCAAAAAGGCAAAATCCATCCGCAGTTCTTATTCGACTGCTACTACGATGAACAGGCTGGCGAAGAAAAAGAAATATTATGTAAGAGTTCGCGGGTATGTAACCAATAATGGTAAAAATTATTATGGTGCATGGAGCAAGGTAAAAACTATCCACACTGAAAACAAGAAGAGAAGGGCAGTTCACGAGTATGTGAGCTGCCCTTTTAGAAAAATGCAGGAATTTATTTGCAGAACTGTTTGTCGAAATCCGGGTTGTACGCATAGAAGTTTTTCTTGTTCAAATCATCTTGCAGCAGACGAAGGCTTTCACCAAAGCGCTGGTAGTGCACCAGTTCGCGTTCACGCAGGAAGCGAATCGGATCGCAGACATCCGGGTCTTTTACAAGACGCAGAATGTTGTCATAGGTCAGTCGAGCCTTCTGCTCTGCCGCCATATCTTCGTGCATATCGGCAAGCGGGTCGCCGGTTGACTGAATGCCGGTTGCACTCCAAGGCTCACCGGATGCAGCCTGTGGCCAGATGCCAATCGTGTGGTCGATATAATAAGGGGCAAATCCCTGTTCTTCCAATTCTTTTGCGTTTAAGTTTTTCGTGAGCTGGTGAACAATGGCGCAAATCATTTCCATGTGAGCGAGTTCTTCGGTGCCGATATCCGTAAGCACACCGGCTACTTTTCGGTTTGTGTTGGAATAGCGCTGGGAAAGGTAACGCATGGCAGCGCCTAATTCTCCATCGGGTCCACCGTATAGCTGAGAGTTATAAATGGTTAAATGTGGAATATAATATAAAGAATTAAATTGCACGATAATGCTTCATATGATATAATATCATACAGTTGTAAGACCGAGCTGTGATAGGTAGAATATATCAGGTGTTTGCAAGTATGGATAAAATGTCATATAGTTTTTGAACGATAGGAGATGCAAAATTGAAAAAGATGCTAAGTACAGATGAACTTATCTGTCATATGAAAGAAAAGGGAATACAGTTCAATATAGTAGATGAATCAGCTGCAAAAGACTTTCTGACATACAATAATTATTATATGAAACTGGCTGCGTTTAGAACAAATTATGAAAAAGTGGACAATAAATATTTAAACCTCGAATTTGCATATCTTCAGGAGTTATCGACAATTGATATGAGGTTAAGATATATAATTATAAATATGTGTTTGGATATAGAACATTATATTAAAGTTACGTTATTAAACAAAGTAAAAGATAAAGAGGATGGCTATCAATTGGTCAGGAAATTCGTTACGAAAAATGAAAGGGTTTTAAGAAATATATACAGACATAAGGCAAGTGAGTATTCTCACGGATTGATTGAGAATTATTATCCCTTTTTTCCTATATGGGTGTTTGTAGAATTGATATCGTTTGGGGACTTGACATATTTATGCGAATTTTATAAAAAAATGTATGGTGAAGAAATCATTGACAATAAATTTATGAATCAAGTGCGGGATTTGAGAAACGCATCGGCTCATAGTAATTGTTTAACAAATAAATTGCAGGAAAAAATTACTGGTGCGCCAGATAAGAGAATTTTAGACTTTGTTAAACAACTTGATTGCGTAGGAAGATCATCTCTTTTAAATAACATGTCAAGGAGTTTTATGTATAATTTTGTGGTCCTTTTGTATGTATATGATAGAGCTGTTACTAGCGATGGAGTAAAGAAAAATAGATATAGAGAGCTAAATGAGTTGGTGAATGTTAGGATGCTGAAAAACAAGACATACTTTGAAAAAAATAATGTAATTAAAACACAGTACAAATTCATAAAAAAAGTTGTTGACAAATTATAAAAAAATGCATATACTATTAGTATCATTGAAAAGCAGATGGCTTTTATAAGGAGTGTCCATAGCAATATGGCACTCCTTAATTTTCGTTTTTTTATTCTTCAAACTTATAATAAAAACTATATTCATCCTTCTCCTTATCATATTCCATATAGTCTAAAATGGCTGCAAGTGCGGTATGCTTTTCCAACGTACTGAGCGTATCGTCCTTTAGTTTCAAGATGATTTCCCTAATATCCACGTGGAACTCTTCGGTTGTCGTGATAACGGCAGCAGTTTCAAGTGTCGCAAGTTTTTCCTTGATGGACTTTACTTCGGCATCTATCAGTTCCCGGTTTTCCCGGTATTCCTCTTTGGTATCGATACCGTCAAGGTATGCTTCTTTTGCACGTTGTTTCCGGATGGCAAGTTTATCAAGCAACTGTTCATATTGTGCAGCATCGTTACCAGACGGTTCTTCGACCTTTTCCACTGTGTAGGTAATGTCGCTGTGGCCGTGGTCGACAAACTCCTGCAGGGAATTTAGCAAAGCCTCCTCTGTTTTTGGTGCGCTTGCATTTACGTTTTCGGGGTGGATGCCTTTGGCGTACTTCCAGCAGCAAAAGTAAGGATAGGCACGGGGTAATTTCTTGCTGACACCTCTTTGGTAGCACATGGACGCTCCGCAGATTGGGCACCGAAATAATCCACCGGATAAATAATGCGGTAAAAGGGTTTTGCTTCGTCTGCGTCCGGTAGAACCGGGTGTGTATTTTTTTATCCGTTTGCTTATGATGTCCCATTCTTCGTTGGTGCAGAGTGGTTCGTGCTGGCCATCTGATACAATGACATCCTCGGGTGAATTTTCGTAATATCCACCGTGGCTTGAACGGTTCCAGCGGATTTTCCCGATGTAAAATGGGTTCCTTAAAATATAAATGACAACTCGTGCTTCAAAACGATTCCCCTGACGGGTGCGGTAGCCTTGGTCGTTAAGCGTACGTGCTATCGTTGTAGGATTGTATTCGTCCTGGATAAAATACTTTTTGATAAGACGATATATCTTTGCTTCTGGTTCGTATATTACGGGAACGGTATCGCCCTTTTCGCGCCGGTACCCTAGAGGCGGAGCACTTTGGTAGCCTCCCTTTTTTGCTTTTTCCTTCATGCCACGCTTTACTTCCCCGGACAATCGAATCGAGTAGTATTCATCCATCCATTCGATGATGCGCTCAATTAAGGGCGCAAATGGTCCATCTGGCAAAGGCTCACTGATTGATACTACCTGCACATTATTTTTGCGGAGGAGCGATTTGTAAACAATGCTTTCTTCTTGATTCCTAGCAAATCGAGAGAACTTCCATGCAAGGATGTAGTCCGGATGATCCTTTTCTTTTGCGAGGGCAATCATATTCTGAAAGGCGGTTCGGTTTTCTGCTTTCTTTCCGGAAATGCCGTTATCCTGAAACCATTGTGTAATCAGAATATTGTGCTGCTTCGCCCATTTTTGGAGTTCGTGTTTTTGTGCTTCCGGGGAAATTTCCTCTTGCATGTGAGTAGAAACTCGTATGTATCCGAACGCTGTTTTCAAAGATTCATTTTGGTTCATAGAATCACCCTTTCTTAAAAAAGGGTATAAAAATACCCTGGTATTTGCAATTTACTACCAGAGCTGATATAATATGATTGCTTTTGTGGTTATATCAGCAATGGTATATCCATTTCCCTCCTGTTGGCGCAGGGGGGATTTTTTATATTTTTACAAAAAAAGCCCCACAAATGTGAGGCTTTTAATGAATACTGCTCGTAAAGAGCTTTGTCTCTTATAGTGCCGGTAAACGGCATTGTTTGTGCTCATTGTATCCTCGGTATATGTAAATGTCAAGTGGTTTATACAATTGTTTAATCAAAGCAAATGAAATAGGTGGGGTGACAATCCCACATCTCTTTAAGACCCAAAGGGCGTGACGGCTGCCTGTTCCGTCCTCAGATTTCATCTGTAATAGCTTATGTTTCAGTAAATAATTATAAAAGAGGAACCAGCGAACTGATTCCTCTTAAAATACGTCCTTGGACCCGTAGGTTACCAAGGAACTATCAACTATAGTATATACTAATTAGTATATGCATAGTAACAGACATAGTAGTGTCTGTCAAGAGAAATACCTAAATCAACGCCTCTTCTTTACAGTGTTTATCAAGGATAACATCATCCGGAATTTCACAATATCTATCCTTGTTATCAACAGAATCCCACGGACCATCCGGGGCATGTGTAATCCTAACCAAATCAGACACAGATAATTTACAGCACTTTTTTAGGGTGGCGTCTATAGAGCAAATCTTGGAAACGCCATCTTCTGCAAATAAAATGCGGCTACGTGCTGGCATTACTGCATATTCTTTCGCTAAATGATGATCTTTGGAAAACGTCTCATCAATATTCTTGGTTCCTTTATATTCATCATAAACGGATTTGACGACTGGTCCGTATTTGAAGGCGTAAATAGTATCTTCAAATAACTTATGTTTGGTGGCACACAAATACTCTGCGTAACACATATATACTAATTTTTCTAATTCTAAATGTGTACAAACTCGATTAGCTAAAATATATTTAGCAATGTCCAATCCATTTAACACTCTATCAGCGGAGATTAGGTTTACAAATCCAAATAAAGAGTCAACAACCTGAACATTTTCAAAAAAACAATCCGTTTTAATAACAGACTCCCATGAATCCGAGTTTGTTTCAACAAAGTGTGTCGAAATAGCTACAGATTCTCCACAATAATTTTTGATTATTTGCACCTCGCTGCTAAGCATCTCTGGCGACATAGACTCATCAACAACATAATGCATTGCGATACGTCTGCCTTTAGAATAAGAACTACTCATAATTATAAAATGCTTGACCATCATCATCACCTCCTTTAATTTTTCTTTCCCATTCAGTATATTCTTGTTTGTATAATCTGTGCGAATTTTTGTTACCTTTTTCGTTTTTTGCTGTCCATACTTGCAATTCCCACGGAAAATGAAAGTTACCACTTTCAAAATAGATGTGAGTTGCTACATAGGACAGTTTTGAAGAATCAATACATTTATAACTGGGAAAATTTTGTTGCATATAGTTTTTCACATTTTGATGTGAAAATTCTTCATTAATAACAATCCTGACACCAAGCAAATCGTTTAGGCATTTTTTTATTGGAATCTTGCCGTTTTCGTGATTGGTGCAATAATTATTCAACTTATATTCAATTGAATTTTGTGCCTTAACTCTGCTTGTAACAGAAGAGTTAACATAATTAATTTTGCCCAAATCAAATACAATATATGCTAATTGATCATTAATTAAGGAGCGGTATTCAAAAACCCTATTTAATATATCGGCATTATTTATCGTATCGCAAACCAGTTTTTTCTTTAAACTAAATGCGTTTTGATTTGTTGAATCCCACATACTGCATATACGCTCATAATTATTTTGAATAACCTGTATAAGTTTACCTAAATCTTCTAACATATATTCTCCTTATATGTTCCAATATTGTCTCATTATCAATCAATATTGTCAATAACAAATATAACCAAATTTACCTCAGTACTTCTGTCTATTTTCAATTACCTTACCGATTACTTTGACTGGTTTTTCCAATATTTCATCATTCGTAAAATATAACGGCTCGTAAGCCGGATTAGTTGGCATAAGTCGAATTCCATCTTCGTATTTTAATAATCGTTTGATAGTTGCATTATCACCGTTGACCATAACAATGGCAATTTCACCGCTTTCTACATCGTCTTGTTTCCTGACAATTACAATATCACCTTCGCAAATACGTGGTTCCATTGATGAGCCTTTTACTTGTAGAGCAAAGTATTCACCTTTGGCAGCAGTGGCGGCATCTATTTCTTCGTAATCTATAATATCCTGTATTGCTTCAATTGGAATACCGGCAGGGACGGAACCGAGAACAGGGATTGTAGTTGACTGTTTGGGCGAGTTCTCGTATCCTTCATCCCAACCCATCAGATAGGCAGGGGAAGTGTCGAGAGCTTCTGCAACTAACAAGATTTTATCCCGCTTCATATTGGCAATCATTCCGTTTTCCCATTTTCGTACAGTACTTTTCCCTACTCCAACAAGGTTACCAAGTTCTTCGAGCGTGAACCCTTTTTGTAGTCTAAGTTGATTTATTTTTTGCCCCATGTTCATATGTATCACCTCTGCTGTAATTTTGTATGGTTTATTATAATATATAAGTGTCATTTTTGCAACAAATTTTGCACAAAAAAAGAAAAAAGTGTCCTAAATGACAAAAAATGTATTGACAGCAGAAAATAGTCGTGTTACTGTATAAGTGTCCTAAATGACACAGAGGAGGTGAATATGATGAATAAATATAAATTAGAGTATGAAATGAAATCAAGAGGTATATCGGTGGAGGAATTGTGCAATGCAATTGGTATAAGTAGGTCCGCATACTATAGAAAGTGCAATGGAACATCAGAGTTTACTCAAAGCGAAATTCAAAAAATTGTTGAGTATGTTGGATTGGATTCGCCAATGGGAATTTTTTTTGAAACAAATGTGTCGTAAAAGACACCACACAAAAGAGATTCCGCTGAAAAGGAAAATCAATCAGTACGAGGTAATACTCTAGGGTCCAAAATAAAGAAGCCTGCTGCAGTTCGTGAATATGGCTGAGTACCATCTGCATTTCGTTGGACCCTAAAGTATTACCTCGGCAGAACGATGATAACACAAAATAAATAAGAAGCATACATTAAATTGAGGTGATGAGGTCAATGAAAATAAATAATTATGTGAAAATCCGTGGTGCTTATGTGCCTACATCGAGCCTTACGAAAGAGGAGTGGCTGGAAGTATCCGGTACCATATTGGACCGTTTCGCCGGGAAAATGGGATATAAACGGGAGGAAAAGCTCTGCGTAAAAGGTTAGACAACACTTTGCTATGTGGTACCGGAAGATTATACGGAAAGGAGGGACAAGCATGAGAAAACACACAAAAGAAAATGTATTATGTGTCACCGCAATTATTTGTTTGCTGGTATGCATAATTACGGCAAGAGCAGTAAGCAGCTTTCACGTGCAGGAAATGGTTTTATTTTCAGTAAGTGCCGTATATTTGGCGGTATTTATTGGAGTAAATAGAAAAAAGGTGCTGAAATAAAGCACAGAAAGGCAGGAGAGAACATGACTTTTCCAAAACATATTATGACAACGGCGGAACTTGCTAGGATGGGTTTCCCATCAAAGACACTGAATGCAATTGCAAAAGAGCCGGAACAGAATATCGCATTTCGTCTCAGACCGGACGGAAACGTCTTTTGGGACACAGAAAAATTGCAGAAGCGAATCGAAGATAATATGGTTCGCAACTAAGAGAGGAGGTAATAGGTAATGGATATGATGAAATTAAAAATGTCACCAACGCAGATAAACTGCAGTTAGTGACATAAGAAAAAACACAGTAACAGTATACCATTGATAGACCATTCGGTCAAGAAAGGAATTGAGAGTATGGAATTAAGAATTAAATCAATGTCGTTCCCGGAAGCAATTGAGTTTAACTTTGAGCAGTTGAAGCAGGAATTGACAGACAAAGCAGAACAGTATAAGGGTCTCGTTTACACAGATGATCAGGTGCAGGATGCAAAGAAGGATGTTGCAGCCTTGCGGAAATTCACGAAAGCACTTTCGGATGAAAGAATCAAGGTGAAGAAAGAGTGCATGAAACCATATGAAGAGTTTGAAGCAAAAATCAAGGAACTGTCGGCGATTGTGAATGAACCGATTGCGCTGATTGATTCACAGCTGAAAGAGTATGAAATGCAGAAAAAGCAGGAGAAGTTATCGGTAATTCTTACATACTGGGATGAATGTGAACATCCGGAAGAATTGACTTTTGAATCTATCTATGATGAGAAATGGCTGAATGCTTCTGTATCTATGAAAAAGGTTCAGAATGCAATTACTGAAGCGATTCAGCAGTTTAGCAGAGATCTGGCAACGCTTGCTACCTTGCCAGAATACAGTTTTGAAGCACGTCAGATGTATATTTCCACGCATGATGTTACAAGCGCACTGAATGAGGCTAACAGACTCTCTGAAATGGCAAAGAAAAAAGCGGAGGCGAAAGCAAAGGAAGAAGAGAGGAAAAAGGAGGAAGTCAAGCCGGTAGAAGAATTTGTTACCCCGGCAGCATCGGTTGACGAAGAACCGGAAGAGGCTTTTATTCCATCATTTGAAGAAGTGACAAAGTCCTCATGGATTAATTTCAAAGCAAATATGACAAAGAAGCAGGTGGAGGAACTGTGCAGGTTCTTTGATGAAAAACATATTCCATATACGCTGCAATAGAGAGGAGAAGTGATTGTATGTACCGAGTAATAATTGAGGTTGAATATTTGAATACGGCATTTGATTTTGTGGAAGCAGAAAGCGCCGTTGCTTTTATGAAGACAGCTATTCAATCGCATAATGAATCAGCAAGTAAAGGTGCTTTTGAAATTTGGATGAAGTACGTTGAGGAAGAGGAGGGTGCAGAGACATGAGTTTAAGTGAAAAACTTAGCCGGATTCAGACCACCCTTAAGGCTCCCAAGAATCTGTATAACAAATTTGGAAAGTACAAATACAGAAATGCGGAGGGCATTTGTGAGGCGGTAAAACCTTATCTGGAACAGAATAAATGTTATATGGTGTTGAAAGATGACATGTTAGAGCTGGGCGGAAGATTCTATATCCGAGCGACGGCGACTTTGTATGATACGGAATCGGATGACTGCATAAAGGCTACTGCATTTGCGAGAGAGGCTGAATCGAAAAAAGGAATGGATGAAAGCCAGATAACAGGGGCGGCATCCAGCTATGCAAGAAAGTATGCGCTGAATGGTTTGTTTCTTCTGGATGATACCAAAGATGCAGATTCCAATGAGTATTCCGAACAAGGAAAAGAAAATACGGATGAAAATAAGGAAGCGGAACAAAGGCAGGTTGAACTGTCGAAGATTTCAGAGATTAAGGTGAAATCACTGGAAGAAAGGTGCAGGAAAGAGGGCATTGAATTGTCCAAACTTATGCGGCTTTATAAGGTTAGTTCCCTCAGTGCTCTAAGTGAATTGCAGTTTCGGAATATCAATGATCACTGGGAAGATATAAAGAAGGTGTGACATGGAATTTACAGGCAAAGTTAAGGATATCAGCATGGACTGGCAGACCGGACAGGCGCAGATTACATTTACCATCAATGAGAAGTCTGCACTTGCTTCTGTTGATTCCATAAAAAACTGTGAAAAGCTGACCGTAAAAGCAAAGAAATACCGGCAGAAAAGAAGTCTTGATTCCAATGCTTACGCATGGGTTCTCATGCAGAAAATAGCGGAGGCTACCGGCTCAGATAAGTGGTCCATATATCTTATCTGTCTTAAGAGATTCAGCAAGGCGTTTACCCATGTAATTGTGAAGCCTGAAGCGGTTGACGCAATGAAAGAGTTATATAGGACGTGTGTTGACCTTGGTGAGATAAGCGTAAACGGCACGACGGGACATCAGTTGCAGGTTTACTTTGGAAGCAGCACCTTTGATTCAAAGGAGATGTCTGTATTTATTGATGGAATTGTTAGCGAATGCAAGGAATTGGGGATAGAAACATTATCCCCGATGGAACTGGAAAGGATGAACGCAGAGTGGCAGCGAAGAAGTCAGTTGTAATTGAGGATATGGAACACTGTTTTGTATGTGGCAGTTCCAAGGTGCAGGTACATCATATCTTTTTCGGTACCGCAAACCGGAGGATATCGGATAACTATGGATATGTTGCTCCGTTATGTGTCACACATCATACAGGAGACGCTGGCGTTCATTTTAACAAGGATTTTGACCTATACCTAAAGAAACTAGCACAGGCTCATTTCGAATCACAAATAGGTACCAGAGAGGATTTTAGAAAGGTATTTGGTAAGTCGTGGTTATGAAATAAAAAGAACTGTAGGAAACAATCAACCAATGTCCATAGTGCATGTTGAGAATATCATGGAGAATAAAACAGACTGCTTTCTTGACAGTTCTTAGCAGTCGGAAAGGAGAAAGCCAAATGTCCTATATCAAGATAGACAGAAAGATACTTGACTGGGAATGGTATCGCAATCTGAATACCTGCAGACTCTTTTTTCATCTTCTTTTGAAAGCCAATTGGAAGGATGGCAGGTTTGAGGGAAAAGAGATACCAAAAGGCTCATTTGTGTCATCGGTGGCGAGGCTTGCTGAAGAGACGGATATGACGCCCAGAGAGATACGAACTGGGTTAGATCATTTGAAGTCTACGGGCGAAGTGACAATCAAAAGTTACTCAAAATATAGCGTATTTACGGTAACAAACTACCATTGTTATCAAGATTGTGACAAGCAAGCGACAAACAGTCGACAAACAAATGACAAACAAACGACAAGCAAGCGACAAACGAACGACAAACGAACGACAACAATAGAAGAAAAGAAAGAAATAAAAGAAGGGAAGAATAATAAAATAGTTCAAAATGTCGTCACGCATTTGAATGTGGCAGCCGGAACAAGATACCGGTATCAGACCGAGAGTACAAAGCGTGTTATAACTGCAAGGCTGTCGGATGGATATACAGAAAAGGATTTGCTGACTGTGATTGACAAAAAGACGGAAGAATGGAAGGGGACGGATATGGAGAAGTTTTTAAGACCGCAGACTCTTTTTGGCGGTAAGTTTGAAAATTATCTGAACCAGCCAAGAGCGTCAGGCAAAAAGGAGAACAAAAACTCATTTAATCATTTTCCGCAGAGGGAAAGAAGCACAGCGGAAATGTCAGCACTGGAAAAAACCATGCTGCACAGAAACATTCGAGAAATCCATGCGGTGGATTAAGGAGGGAGAAGGTATAGGTGAAAGCAATTGAGTATTTAAGGCAGATTAAAAGGCTGGATAATTTGATTCATTCCAAGATGGAGGAGGTGGAACGGCTTCGCTGTATGGCTGCAAAAGTAACGGCATCCTCAGATAGTGAGAGGGTGAAATCTTCCGGCAGTCAACAGAAAATGGCGGATACTGTGGACAAGATTATGGATTTGCAGGAGGAAATCAAAGAAGATATTGACCGGTTTGTCACGATGAAACGAAATGTGATGCAGGTAATTGACTGTATGGAGAATGCGGATTATATCAACCTGCTGTATTGCAGATATTTTCAATACATGACATGGGAAGCCATCGCCTGCAGGATGGGTTATACATACAAGTGGGTATGTACACTGCACGGAAGGGCATTGAATCAGATGGACGCCATATTGGATGGCAGAGCCTGACATAGCCGGTTACAAGAAAGGAGAATGTGAAACATGAGGAAATTGATTGAGGACACAAAGCAAGCAATTACGGAGTTGATTGACCAGCTGTATTTAGAGTCTAAGCACAGTACCTATTGTGCTATGGTGGTTGAAATGCATAGTACCGGTCATACAACAAAAGAGATTTCGGAGCAGTTAGAAATTTCAGAAAATCAAGTGGCCGAGATGTTGCAGGCGGGAAGCGTGTCAAGAATCAATCGTGTAGGAGGGTACCGATGAAACGATGTAAAATCGAGTATTATATTCCGGTTGGTGCTGAAAATGCAGTGACAAGAAAGGAATTATGCCGGGTGGTCGGTGTAGGTGACAGAACCATGCGGAGCATGATAGCCGATGCCAGAAGGCGGGTATGTATTTGCAATTCGCAGGATGGCGCAGGTTATTATCTGCCAAGCAGTGTGAATCAGGCAAAAGCATTTTACGCACAAGAGAGAAAGCGTGCAGACAGTATTATAAAAAGCCTGCGTGGAACATCTAAGTTTATTAAAAACAGCGAATCAAAGCAGAGAGAAGAAATGAATGGACAAAATATGCTGAGGCTGTAAAAAGAAAGGAGTAAGAGGTTTGCTGGCCAGCGGAAAAGACGTCTTTACTCCGTGAACGAAATGACTTATAACGAGTTTTTGAAATCAAAGATTGAAATAGCAAAGGATTCCGGGTTTGAGATAAATCCGGAGGAAATTAATCAGGCGCTTAAACCACATCAGAGGGATGCGGTTGTGTGGGCGCTCAGAGGTGGAAAACGAGCCTTGTTTGAATCGTTTGGTTTAGGTAAGACAATACAGGAAATTGAGTTTTGCTATCAGGCGACAAAAAATAAAGGCAGTAAGGCGTTGATTGTGTTACCGCTTGGTGTAAAGCAGGAGTTTACACGAGACGCTGTAGAGGTGTTAGGTTACGAAGCACCGGTATATGTTCGGACAATGAAAGAAGTGGAAGCAGCAGACGGACAGATTTTATTGACCAATTATGAAAGAGTTCGAGATGGGGATATCCGGCCGGATTATTTTATGGCTACTGCACTGGATGAAGCGAGTGTTTTGCGAAGTTTTGGCAGTAAAACATATCAGACGTTTTTGGATAAGTTCAAAAACGTGCCCTATAAACTGGTTGCGACGGCTACACCATCGCCGAACCGATACAAAGAACTGATTCATTATGCCGGTTATCTGGAAGTGATGGACACCGGACAGGCATTGACAAGGTTTTTTCAGAGAGACAGCACAAAAGCCAATCATTTGACGCTTTATCCCAATATGGAAGATGAGTTTTGGCTGTGGGTTAGCAGCTGGGCGTTGTTTGTAACGATGCCGTCAGATTTGTCACCGGAGTATTCAGATGATGGATATGTTCTTCCACCGTTAGAGATACGGTGGCATGAATTAAAGAACGACGGGAAAGAAGTGGAGGATAAAGATGGTCAGTTTTTACTTTTCCGTGAAGCGGGTACCGGTTTGAAAGATGCTGCTGCCATTAAGAGAGAAAGCGTGGAACGCCGTGTTGAGAAGATGAAGCAGATAGTGGAAGCGGCACCGGAGGAGCATTTTCTTCTGTGGCACGATTTGGAAGCGGAACGCAAGGCAATCAAAAAGGCATTACCGGAGACGGTCGATATATACGGCTCAATGGATTATGACCTTCGTGAAAAACGGGTGCTTGATTTTTCAAACGGAAAGACCCGGTTGTTTGCAACAAAGAAATCATTGTCAGGTTCCGGATGTAACTTTCAACGGTATTGCCACCGGGAGATTTTTCTTGGTATTGATTATGAATTTAATGATTTTATTCAGGCAGTGCACCGCTGTTACCGCTTTTTGCAAAAGGAGCCGGTCATCCTAGATATTATCTATATGGATAATGAGCAGAAGATTAAGGATGAGCTGATGGCAAAGTGGAAGAACCATAACCACATGGTGGAAAAGATGATTGCAATTGTGAAAAAGTATGGGCTTTCGCAGGCAGGGAAAGCGCATGGATTAGAGAGAAAGATGGGTGTTGAACCAGTGGAGGTAAAAGGAAAATATTATAAGGCAGTTCATGATGACTGCGTAGAGTACACAGGACGGATGGAAGATAACAGCGTAGATTTGATACATACTTCCATTCCCTTTGGAAATCACTACGAATATTCAGCGAACTATAACGATTTTGGACACAATCAGAATACAGAGCGTTTTTTTGAGCAGATGGATTATCTTACGCCGGAATTACTTCGGGTGTTGAGACCGGGAAGAGTGGCAGCAATCCACGTGAAAGACCGGGTACTGTTTGGAAACGCAACGGGAACCGGAATGCCGACAATTGAACCGTTTCATGCGTTGTGTATTGAACACTATATGAAACATGGTTTTCAGTATTTTGGCATGATTACGGTTGTTACTGACGTGGTACGTGAAAATAATCAGACGTATCGTCTTGGCTGGACAGAGCAGTGCAAGGATGGTTCTAAAATGGGCGTTGGATGCCCGGAATATATTCTGCTTTTCCGCAAACTGCCATCGGATCGGTCGAATGCGTACGCTGATGTGCCGGTATCCAAAAGTAAAGAAGATTATACCAGGGCGCAGTGGCAGATTGATGCGCATGGGTACTGGAGAAGTTCCGGCGACAGGCTTGTGAGCAAAGAGGAATTAAAGAATGTTTCTGTAGATAATTTGCAGGCTGTATATCGTAAGTACAGCAGAGAAAATGTATACGATTATACGGAACATGTAAAGTTGGCAAAGGAGTTAGATGCGGATGGTAAACTGCCGGCCGTATTCATGGTTGTTGCTCCCGGTTCATGGAACGATTTAGAGGTATGGGATGATATTAACCGTATGAGAACATTAAATACAACGCAGTCCCGTAGACGCCAGCAGATGCATGTGTGTCCATTACAGTTAGATATCGTGGAGCGAATCATTAACCGTTATTCCAACAAGGGAGATTTAGTGTATGACCCATTTGGAGGACTCATGACGGTACCAATGATGGCGGTGAAGATGGAACGAACCGGAATGGGGTGCGAGTTAAATCCGGATTATTTCCGGGATGGAGTTGGTTATTTAGAAGAGGAAGAATCGAAACGAACGGCACCAACGTTATTTGATTTCTTTCCGGAAGTGCTTGAGAAATAGGAGGATGAGACAATGCAGAACAGAAAAGAAATTGTAATGATAAACGTAAGTAACATTTACCCACATCCGGATAATCCGAGAAAAGATGTCGGGGATGTAACGGAACTTGCAGAATCGATCAAGAAGCAGGGCGTTATGCAGAACTTGACCGTAATTCCTCTGCCGGCCTTGACAGAAGAACCGGAGGAACAGCCGGATGCGGATACAGAATCTTTGTCCAGTGATTTTCATGTAATAATCGGACATAGACGATTGGCAGCAGCCAAACTGGCAGGTATAGAGACGGTCCCTTGCAAGATTGTTAGTAAGATATCCAAAAAAGAGCAGGTTTCTATCATGCTGGAAGAAAATATGCAGCGTGAAGACCTGACGGTCTGGGAGCAGGCGCAGGGATTTCAGATGATGCTCGATTTAGGCGAAACGGAGGATACGATTGCAGATAAAACTGGTTTTAGCAAAACAACAATTAAACATCGATTGAACATTGCTAAACTAGACCAGGACGAGCTGAAAAATAAAGAGCAGGATAAGGATTTTCAATTGTCCCTGAAAGACCTCTATGAACTGGAACGTATTAAGGATGTGGAAGAACGGAATAAGATTCTCCGTGAAGCCACGGACAATCGCAATTTAGTCTATAGGGTTCATTCTTACGTTGAACAAAAAGAGAGGGATAAGAAAGCGGATGCCATAGTTAAAATGCTGAAAGAACTGGGTGTGGTTGAGGCTCCGAAACAGTATGTAAGGGAACAATACGGAAACAAATGGGAGAAAGTAAAGAGTTTCAAAATAAATGGCGAGGTGCTGGAGAGTATCCAGTTAAAAAATAAGCAGAATGAAAAACTTTATTATTACATTAATTGGATTGAGATTGAGGTCGTTAGGAAGAAAAAGGCAGTCAAGAAAAGTTTGACACCAGCAGAACAGAAGGAAAAGGAACAAAAAGCAAATAAGAAATACATGAAAGATGTTCTGAAAAAGTTAGATGAACGCCGCAGACTCTTTGTGATGGATATTGTCGAGGGAAGAATTGCTCCGATAAAGGATGAGGAAAAGGTGAAGGATGCATTGTGGAGCGCACTTGTGTTGAATCAGTCGTGTCTTTATCCGTCACGGCTTAGCAACTTCTTTGCCGGAAAACCGCTTTATGAATGTACAGAGGAGGAAAGAAAGGAAGTATCCGAAAAAGCGGCTAAATTGAGCATACTCCATCAGATGTTAGTGCTTCTCAACGTAGAGATGGATGGAACTGAGTTGATTAAATATGACGGAACCTATAAAAAAGAGAACGGTCAGGGACTTATGGATGGCTATAAGGTACTTCGATTGTATGGCTGGTCGTTTGAGGACGAGGAGGAAGAAAAGGTGGTTGACGGAAGTCACGAGTTTTATGAGGAGGAAAGCGGCACATGAAAGAATCATGGAAGGACATTCCCGGTTATGACGGAAAGTATCAAGCGGATACAGAGGGAAATATTCGGCGTGTGTATTCATCAGGAAAAACACGCTTGCTAAGACCATATCATAAGCATATGAGTGGAAGCCAAAGGATGATTGTTAAATTAACTAGGGATGGAAAGAGCAGAGAAGAAATTGTGATGCAGTTGATTGCGAAAACATTTCTAGGAGTTCCGCCGCCGGGACATGTGGCATACCACAAAAACGGATGTCAATATGAAAATCATATACAGAATATTTCATACATAAGCAAACGTGAACTAGGAAAACGCACGGGGGCAAAGAGCCGCCGACAACCAGTTGCCAAAATAGATTGTAATGGTGAAGTGGTAGAAGTGTACTCGTCAGCGCGGGAAGCGGCAAGAAAGAATTACATGAGTTATCAAACGATTATAGACCGCTGTAATCGAAAATGTAAGAGTACATTTGCTCCAGATGGCTATGCGTATGCATGGGATGATAAGGAAATCAGCATGCGATATGCATTGCGAAAGATTGAGATTGAGGATGGCTATATGCCAAAGGCACCTGATGTGGAACCGGAGTGGTAAAGCATAGGATAAATTCTAACGAAGATTATTCGCTAGAACTTATCCAAATAAAGAAATTAAGGAAGATTAATTATTAAAGTTAAAATCCATTGAATTTGAATTGGAACATATGGAATGGATTCTGCTAGTGTGTATAAAAAATATGTAAAGAATTCCACCTTTGGATTTTTCAAATATTTTCGGATATGGAAAAAATAAAAATCTTCCAATTTCTTAAGCCATTTTATAAATGTTTGTTGCATGGCGTTGCACCTCCTATTGTTAAAACTCATGTTTTATATATGTCTGCGCAGCCACCTCAGTAAAAAAAAGTGCAACTTATTGAATTGTTTTGGGAGGATTGAAGAAATGGAGGAGACATAGAGAAAGGAAGCGGTATTACATGGCAAATAGACATACAATTACAGACCTTTACCAGATGCAATCCTTGTCATTGGACGATAAAGTACAAATGACAAAAAGGAGAATAGATGATTGGGTAAATCAGTTTGGTGAAGATGGTGTTTATGTAAGTTTTAGCGGTGGAAAGGATAGCACTGTTTTGGCACACATAGTCAGAGTGGTTTGCGGATATAGGAATATCCCACTTGTATTTGTGGATGTTCCGACACAATATCCAGAATTAAAACAATTTGCTATGACATTTGACAATCTTGAAATTTTGAAACCGAAAATTTCATTTGCAGAAGTATGTAGCAAGTATGGATTTCCATTATTTTCAAAAGAAACATCGGAATGCATTTCTGATAGTAGAAGATACATTTCAATACTTACAGAAGAAAAGAAAGATGGGAAAAGTATTATTCCGTTTGCCTATCGAATAGCCGATTTGATTGGAATAGATAGAAGAAAAGACAAAGAAAATATAGCTTATCAAAACTTAAGAACGGGGAATATCCCCAGTGAGATATTGAGAGCACCCGTCAGAGTTAAACAGCTATTCGGTTTAAAATGTGATGACTTTGGCTCTATGTATGATAAGTCAAGATATTTATTTATGTTAAATGCACCTTTTGATGTATCTAATAAGTGTTGTCGGGTAATGAAAAAAAATCCTGCTCATACATATGAATTGCAAACTGGGAGAAAACCTATTATTGCAACTATGGCATGCGAAAGCAACCTAAGGAAAAGCAATTGGATAAAACATGGATGCAATTCGTTTGAAAGCAAAAACCCAAAAAGTAATCCAATGTCATTTTGGACGGAGCAGGATGTACTTTGGTATATAGTAAAAAATAAGTTACCTATATGTTCTGTTTACGGAGAAGTAGTTGTTGATTATACCACTATGAAACAATGCGAAAACCAAATATCATTTTTTGATTATGGGATATTCAACGACAATAGAGCATTATTGCGAACAACAAAATGTCAAAGAACAGGCTGTGTTTTGTGTGGTTTTGGATGCCATTTAGAAAAGCAAGGAAAAGGTAGATTTGAATTATTAAAAAATACACATCCTAAATTTCATAATTTGCTTTATGTACTAAAGAATAATGGTATTACATACGCAGAAGCTATCGACTGGGTAAATAAAAAGGGTGGATTTGATATTAAATATTAACAAATTCCGCACTGGGAAACTGGTGCGTTTGAAAGGAGAAAAAAATGGACGATAGATATTTATTTAAGGCAAAATAGTTGCAAGAAAATTAAAGAGTACATAGAAGTACATACTCGACTTATGTTATTATTATCATGCAAGGATTACAAACAAGGGCATTGATTATACGTCAGTGCCCTTTTCTCATGCCATGCAGGGTCCACTTTCTCCTACCTGCATGGCTATTTTGTTGGAAGGTGGTGATTGTGATGGCTAAGATGACAGCCAAACAGAAGCGATTCTGTGATGAATACCTGACTGACTTAAATGCCACGCAAGCAGCTATCAGAAGTGGCTATTCGGAAAAGACGGCGTATTCAATTGGAAATGAAAACTTGAAGAAACCTGAATTGAAGAAATACATAGAAGAACGGATGGCGGAGAAAGAAGCTGAACTGATTGCCAAACAAGATGAGGTTATGAAGTATCTTACATCGGTGATGCGAAGAGAAAAGACGGAATCCATTGTTGTTACGTTGCAGGAAGAAAAGTCGTTATTTGCTCCCGATGCAAACGGAACAATGAGAAAGCAGACGGTGAAGCAGACAGTTCCGAAGGTTGTTGAAATCCCTGCCATGATAAAGGATTCAAACAAAGCCGCTGAACTTCTTGGAAAGGCATATGGAATATACACAGATAAGATTGAAGCAGATGTTGATACGGAACTGAACATCAGTATTGATTATGGAGATGAATAATGTTTACAGTGGTTGTGTACGAGAAAAAGACACGGAAAGTTATCCTTTGTCTTCCGTTAAAATTTCAAAATGATACGTTTGTGGAGCAACAATCAGCCATCCTTCATAACAACTACGAATATCAGGTTTTTGCTAATCGTGAGCCTGTTTTGTTCGAGGATACAGATGGGGATATCTGCTTAAAAGCAAATGCATGCTTTGTTAATGGCGGTGATTTAATTTGAACATAAATGTTAAGATGAATCCCTGCTTCAAGGAAGTTGACAGAAGCACGAAACGCTACATAGTCATGAAAGGCTCTGCCGGTTCGGGGAAATCCGTTGACACTGCGCAGAATTATATTATTCGTTTGATGAGGGATAAGGGGAGAAATCTTGTGTGTATCCGCAAATCGGATATAACAAACCGAGATTCCACATTTGCTGAATTGACGGGTGCTATATATAAAATGTTAGGTGATAAGGCTGAGCAGTACTGGCAGATAACGAAATCACCGTTGAAATTGACATGCAGGGCAAATGGAAATGAGATTATTTTCCGGGGAATGAATGATGATAAGCAGCGTGAAAAACTGAAATCCATCACATTCCAAAAGGGGAAACTGACAGATGTTTGGTGTGAAGAGGCGACGGAATTGACGCAAGCCGACTTTGAAATTATAGATGACCGATTACGTGGAGAACTTCCCGAAGGGCAGTTTTACCAGATTAGACTGACTTTCAATCCGGTGAATAAAAACCATTGGATAAAGAAAGTCTTTTTTGATATTCCGGATGAAAATGTAATGACGCATCATTCGACGTATCTTATGAATCGCTTTATTGATGAAGCGTATAGGGCACGAATGAAAAGACGAAAAGAAGTTGACCCGGATGGTTATCAGATTTACGGATTAGGAGAATGGGGCGAGATTGGCGGTCTTATTCTTCATAACTGGGTAGTAGAAGAACTATCGCAGACACTGGAGGATTATGATGATGTAGCAATTGGACAGGACTTTGGATTTAACCACGCAAATGCAATTCTTCTTCTTGGGATAAAGGATGATGATATTTATATCCTGAAAGAGGTTTATGTATTTGAAAAGGAAACAGCGGAGATTATACCGCTTGCACAAGAGGCGCATATTCCGGAAGATAGGGAGATGTGGTGTGATTCGGCAGAGCCGGACAGAATCAAAACATGGAAGAATGCAGGGTACCGGGCAAAGGCAGTAGAAAAAGAAAAAACAAATGAGAAGAAGTATCAAGCGGCACAGATAGACTGGCTGAAGGGCATTGTTCGTAAGGATAAGGTGATAAAGAGAATGATTCACGTGGACCCTTCGTGTGTGAATACCATAAAAGAACTTCAACAGTGGAAATGGAAACGAGATGAGCGCACAGGAGAATATCTGGATGAGCCGGTTCCATACAAGGACGATGCAATTGCTGCATTGAGATATGGCGTGGAAAGATGGCGCAAGAAGAAAAGAACATTGTATTAAAGCAGGAGGTGAAAAGGATATGTTGACTATCGAAGAAATACAAAGATTTATTGACGAGGATAGAACGTCTGAAAAGAAGATGTTTGCAAGAAAAGGGCAGGCGTACTATGACGGAGACCATGATATAAAGCAGTACCGGCTGTTTTATTACAATGCAGATGGCGAATTGGTTGAGGATAAAACAAGAAGTAATGTGAAGATTCCGCATCCGTTCTTTACAGAGTTAGTTGACCAGGCAGTACAGTATGTGTTGTCCGGAAAGGATGGATTTGTTAAATCCAATAATGCCGAATTACAAGCTGAATTAGATTCTTATTTTAACCAGAATGAGGATTTTGTTGCGGAGTTGTCCGAGGTTTTGACCGGCTGTATGTCGAAAGGATTTGAATATATGTATGCGTACAAAAACGCAGAGAATAGAATTTCCTTTATGTGTGCGGATTCAATTGGTGTTATTGAGGTAAGGGCAAAGGATACGGATGATAATACAGAATATGTGATTTACTGGTATGTTGACAGGATAGAAAAGGGACATAAGAAAATCAAAAGGATTCAGGTTTGGGATAAAGACCAAACCTATTATTTTGTGCAGACAGATGAGGGGAAGATTGTGGAGGATGATTCCGAAAAACTTAATCCAAAGCCTCATACGCTGTACAAAAAGATGAATGATAACAATACCTATTATGAGAACTTTGGTTTCATTCCGTTCTTTCGACTGGATAACAACAAGAAACAGTTTAGTTGTTTGAAAACTGTTAAAGAGTTGATAGACGATTATGATTTGATGGCATCCTCGCTGTCAAACAATTTAATTGATTTTGACACTCCCATTCATGTAGTAAAAGGGTTTGAAGGGGATTCATTGGATGAATTGCAGCAGAATTTGAAAACTAAGAAAATTATCGGCATGGAATCGACAGATACCGGTGCCGGTGTTGACATTAAAACCGTGGATGTACCGTTTCAGGCAAGACAAGTAAAACTTGAATTGGATGAAAAGAATATATACCGGTTTGGTATGGGATTGAATACGGCTGGGTTAAAAGATACAAATGCGACAACCAACATAGCAATCAAAGCGGCGTACTCTCTTCTTGATTTGAAGTGCAGCAAGTTAGAAATCAGGTTAAAACAGTTTTTGAAAAAGATTTTGAAAGTTGTTATTCAGGAAATCAATGACAATAACGGAACGGGTTATAAATTGAGTGACATATACTTTGAATTTGACCATGAGATTATGAGCAATGCACAGGAGAATGCTCAGATTGACCTTGTAAAGGCGCAGGAACAGCAGACAAGAATTAATACACTTCTGTCTATCGCTGCACAGCTTGACAATGAAACACTAGTGCAGAATATTTGTGATGTGCTTGATATTGACTATGAAGCCATCAAGGATAAGTTGCCAACAGAGGAAGATGATTTGATGGGTGCAGAACAGACATTGAACAGTGTAATACCGGAAGAAGGTGGTGCCGATGAATCAAAGACAGAAGGAAGTCCTGAAGTCACAACTGAGGGATGAAAAGAAAATCATCAATGACTTGAAAAAGATATATAAAGAAGCGCTTACGGACATCAATCAAAAGGTTGCCGTTTTGATGGTTGATGAATCAATGCAGTCAAAGATATACCAAGTAGGGTATCAGAATAGACTGAAGAAGCAAATTGAAGCATCCCTTGAGTTGTTAAATTCAGGGCAGTATGAAAAGATACATAACTATTTGCAGGACTGCTATTCATCCGGCTTTGTTGGTGCAATGTATGATTTACATGGTCAGGGGATTCCGTTGATAATGCCAATTGACCAAAAGGCAATGGTGAAGGCTGTTCAAACGGATTTAAAGATTTCCAAAGGTCTATACACAAAGTTAGGCAAAGATGTTGGAGACCTGAAGAAAAGAATCACTAGTGAAGTGTCAAGAGGAGTTGCACAGGCACTTCCCTATAAGGATGTAACAAGAAACCTAAACAATGTTGCAAGGATTGGTTTTAATCGTTCCATGCGTATTGCAAGAACGGAAGGACACAGAATCACACAGGCTTCTGCACTGGATGGAATGAGGACGGCGAAGTCTGCTGGTGCTGACGTGCTGAAACAGTGGGACGCTACACTGGATGGACACACAAGAGATCATCACCGGGAACTGGATGGACAAATCAGAGATGTCGATGATGATTTTGAAGTCGGTGGAATGACAGTTGAAGCACCGGGGATGTTTGGAGACCCAGCAGAGGATTGTAATTGCCGGTGCTGCCTATTGCAGAGGGCAAGATGGGAACTTGATGAATCCGAACTTGATACGTTGAGAGAGCGTGCTGACTATTTTGGATTGGACAAGGAGAAGGATTTTGATGATTTCAAGATTAAATACCTTAATTCGGTTGAAAAAATCGGTAAACGTGGTACAATATTACCAATGAATCTTCAGCTGTTTGCAGAAAAGACACAACACGCTTCTGAAAGAATGCAATTGAGAGATATAAAGGATGCAGAGATTGATGACGCATTAAAAAATCCATTATTCAAAGGGAATGTTGTTATAGATGCGAATGGAAGAAAAAGCATCAAATATATTGGTAAAGATGCAACGGTTGTTTTGAATCCGGAAACAAATAAGGTAATTACATCATGGAAAACAAGTTCAAGGCTAAAAAAGAAATATGAAAGGGATGATTGATATGAAATTTTCGGAAAAGCAAATCGAATTTATGAAAAATATTGGAGTATCAGTCAATTTTGACACAGATATTTCTGATGAAGAGTATGAAGTTATAGAAGACAAAGTGACGGAATACTTGCAAAAACAAGGTTTTAATACTGATTACTCCGTAACCGAACATGGTAAAATGTGTGAATCAATTCTTGATAGGATATAATGTGGGGAAAAGAGACTGACAAGTGTTTACATAACAAGAAAGAAGGCGACAAAATGAAAATTAAACAGTACGATAGAGTCTTGATGCAAGATGGAAGTAAGGCATCAATAGTTGAAATATTTGAAGATGAAAAATCATTTATTGCTGATATAGAGAGGAACGGTGATATTGACACGGAAGAAATCAGTATCGCTGATGTAAAAAAAGTATTATAAAAGCACTTTGCGGTTAATTGCAAGGTGCTTTTTTTGAAAGGAGATTATATGGCACGAGATGATTATTTTTTGATGGTATATAGAATATTATCGTATTTGTATCGATGTATAAGGGATGGAAAACAACCGGATGAAGAATATCTGCGACCACAAGCGAGATAAATAATAAAATTGATATCAAAGACAGTCAAAAAGGCTGTCTTTTTTATATGTATAAAGAAAGAAGGTGAAAATGGTGAACAAAGCATGGTTGAAAGCGGCAGGAATTCGAGCAATCAAGACTGCCGCACAAACTGCTGTGGCGACAATTGGAACAGCAGCAGTGATTAATCAGGTTAATTGGTTGATGGTAGTATCTGCATCGGCACTGGCAGGTGTTTTGTCAATGTTGACATCGGTTGCAGGTATTCCGGAAGTTGAAACAAAGGAAGGAGAATAAGAAATGGCAAAATTTAATATTCATGCAGGACATTGTCCTGACGGAAAAGGTGCATCAGGTGCTGTTGGCATCCTGAAAGAATCTACAGAAGCACGCAAAGTAAAAAACAAAGTAATTGTATTATTAAAAAAGGAAGGTCATACAGTTTATGACTGCACATGCGATGAGAAAACAACACAGTCAGGGTGCCTGACAAAGATTGTGAAAAAATGCAATGCACATGCAGTGAAGCGTGATGTGTCCATCCATCTGAACTCAGGAAGAGATGATTTAAAAGGCGACGGAAAAACGGGCGGTGTTGAAGTATATATCTATTCAAATACTTCCAAAGCAAAGAAAGATGCCGAACAGGTTTGCAAAAACATTTCTAAAGCATTAGGCATCACAAACAGAGGTGTAAAGGTAAACACATCATTGTATGTGCTTAGAAAAACAAAATCCCCCGCAATGTTGATTGAATGCTGCTTTGTTGATGACAAAGATGATGCAAAGAAATGGAATGCGGCAAAATGTGCAGAAGCAATTGCGAAAGCACTGGTTTAACAAATAAGGACATCAGAAATGGTGTCCTTTTTATATGTCCAAAATAGGCTTATGACATGAAAACTATGCTGAATCTATCCCTGTGATAAGGATATAAAACTGCCACGCATGCTGCAAGTTTGTCGGCATGGGAAAGGAAATGATATGAAGTTAGAAGATTTGTTAGGTAAAGAATTGTATGCACAAGTACAGGCTAAACTTGACGAGGTCAATGCAAAGGAACCTGACAAGTTAAAGCATGTTCGATATGCTGACTTGTCAGAAGGCGAGTATGTTGGAAAGGGCAAGTATGAATCCGAGGTTGAAAAACTGAACAATTTGATTGCCGGAAAAGATGCAGAACTTACAACTGCAAATGGATTGATTGCTGATTTGAAAAAAGCGACCAAAGGGGAAGAAGGATTGCAGCAGAAGATTAGCAGTTATGAAACAGAAGTTGCAAACCTGAAGAGCCAGCTTGCGGAAACCAAATTGCAATCCGCAGTTAAGGTTGCCCTGCTTTCTGAGAATGCCGTTGATGTTGACTATTTGTCATTCAAATTAAAGGAGAAGATGAAGGAAAAGAATTTGTCTCTGGAACTGGATGAAAATGATAACATCAAAGGCTGGGATGATATGCTTGCAGGTCTCAAGACGCAGTTCCCGGCAATGTTTGAAAGTGCTTCAGGTGGTGAAAGAATCATCACACCAAATACGCTTCCTAACAATAACAACGAGGACACATTAACAAAGAGCGAATTGCTGAAAAAACCGTATGCGGAACGTGCAAGGATTGCACAAGAAAATCCGGAGGCGTATGCGGCTGCAATGAATTCGTAAATAAGAAAGAAAAGAGGTAAAAAATATGCCAGCAACAAAATTAAATGACGTTATTAACCCACAGGTTATGGGTGACATGATTGAAGCGAAAATCAATGCACAGGCAAAACTTATTCCTTATGCCAAAGTGGATACTACGCTTCAGGGAGTACCGGGAGATACCAAAACGGTTCCTTCGTGGAATTATATTGGAGATGCGCAGGATTTCGATCCTGAAAATGAAAATGGCGATGAGATTGAACTGACCAATCTGACAGCGGGCAGCACAACTTTCACAATTAAATGTGCCGCTAAATCCATTGGCATTTTGCAGACGGCAATTAATTCAGGTCTTGGAAATCCAGTTGGACAGTCGGAAAAACAGCTTGCAGACTCCATCATTGGAAAAGTTGACAATGATTTGCTTGACGCAGCGTATACAGCACCGATTACAGTAAATAAATCAGATAATCCGATTGGATATGATGCTGTGGTTGACTGTGTGACGAAGTTCGAGGATGAAGAGGATGGTATTGATAAAGTTATGTTCATTCATCCACGACAGGAAACAACACTTTTGAAAGACCCGGATTTCTTATCTGCTGATAAATTCCAGGCAGGTGTTGCGGTAAATGGTGCAATCGGTAAAATTGCAGGATGCTGGATTAAGAAATCTAAAAAGGTAAAAGTAGTTGACGCAGTAAATGCCGTTGCCGGTGTTTACACAATCAAAATCGATACAAAGGCATCGAATGGCGACAAAATTATTATTAATGGAGTACCATTTGTGGCCGGAACGGATTTCTTGTTATCAACGGATACTGCGACCGGTAATGCAACTGCTTTGGCTGCTAAACTGAATGATTCAGAAAATGAGGTGCTTTCCTGCTATACGTGGACATCCTCAGGAACTACGATTACAGCAACGGAAGACTCTGGAAAAGAAGGCTCCGGACTGCCGGCAGTTGTGACAGAAGGCTCTATGAAAGTAGTAACAGCAACTACTACAAAAGGGGTAGCCGCTGCATCTGCTGCTTATCTTTGCCCTGTTATTAAGATGGAGCCGGATTCTCCTGAGACTGAGTATACGGAAGATGAACTTCCGGCTCTTACAATCTTTTTGAAGAAAGATACGCAGGTTGACCACGAGTGGCTGCCGAAGAAACAGCGCCATGATATTACGGCGGCTAAGTATTACGGTGTTGCACTTACAAACTCGGCAAAGGTTGTTCTTGGTAAGTTTGGTAAATAAGGAGGCTCCCTTATGATAATGTCAGTTGAAGAGTTTAAAACATTTGTGCAATCTGACTTGACAGACAATGTGCTTGAAGCAAAACTTCAGGCACTTGAACTGCTTATCAGGAGATACACGAATAACAATTTTCAGAAAAGAGCATATAGAAGAACCGCTGATATTGTTGGCGGTCTTTTCTTCGCCGATGACATAACACCCTTCAAGATTGGTGATACGGTGCAAATTACGGAATCGCAGTTAAATGAGGGGCTGTATACGGTCAAAGAAGTGGAAAAGGATATCTTTACCGTGAATGAGACTGTATTGGATGAAGGACGTGTTCTTTGTACCAAAATTGAATATCCGAAGGACGTTCAGATGGGAGTTATTAACATGCTGAAATGGGATTTGGAAAACCGTGATAAAGTGGGAATCCAATCGGAGACACTCAGCAGACACTCCGTAACGTATTTCAATATGGATGGTGATAATTCTTCAATGGGCTATCCAAAGTCATTGCTTGGTTTTTTGAAGCCTTACATGAAAGCAAGGTTTTAGGAGGGATTTGAATGATTGGTGGAAACATTACGGCAATTCTTCAAGTATCTGCCACCACAAAGAATGGAATCGGAGAATCCGTGAAATCATGGCACGATGTTATGGCGTTGCGTGGATGGCTTGACCTTTCTTCAGGAGATTCCAAGTATGCAACATTCAATGCAAAAATACAGGAATCTACGCATGTGTTCTTAATGGATTACATGCCGATTCCTGATGTTTTTGAAGTTGATGGAAAAGTTGTTAAGGTATCGGCTGAAAGTACAAGAATGATGGTAAATTCAAAGCCATATGATGTGATGCTGATAGATGATCCGATGGAAATGCATAAACAGATAGAAATCTATTTGAAATATACAGGTGGTGATTAGGATGTCCGTGAAATTTGAAGATAATCATATACGCATTAAAGCAGATATGAAAAGCGAAGCAGTAGCGTTTCTTCATGAGGCAGCAGGTGCTTTGGTTTCGCAGACGCAAAGGAATACCGCCGTAGGAAAGGTTAGCGGTGGTAAAACCAAAAGCGAATGGACTTACCAGGTAGATGAATCAAAACTGGAAGCTACTATTGGAAATCCAATGGAAAATGCAATTTGGGAAGAGTTTGGAACCGGTGAATATGCATTGAATGGCGATGGCCGCAAAGGAAAATGGTATATACCTATTGGTAATGCAGAGGGTCAGATTTCCCAAAATGTAGTTGATGCTTACGGGATGAAAGTTGTGCATGGAAAAGGCGGTGTGGACTATGTTGAGACTTCCGGCAAAAGGGCAAAAAGACCGTTTTACACCGCATATTTAGCAAAAAAGAATGCCATCCAGAAAAGACTTGAAAGTATATTGAAAGGACTGGGGAAATGACAAAAGAAATCCTAAAAATTATATCGGATTCGATGGAAAGCCTTGGTTTGAATTATGAGTTTATGGAATGGACATCAGAAATAAAGTATCCATATTTTGTTGGTGAGTATGGTGAAACACAACAAACTACGGAAGATGGTTTGCAGGAGTCATCCTTTATTCTGACTGGATATACAAGGGGGACATGGCTTTCTTTAGAAGAAATAAAAGAATTGATACAAGCATATTTTGATGCGGTCAATGGTCACACGGAAATTACGGCGAGTGGTTCCGGTGTGGCTATTTTTTATTCAAACAGTTTCGCTGTTCCGACAGGTGATGCTGCGTTGAAGAAGATACAAATTAATTTAACAATCAAAGAATGGAAGGTGAAATAATTATGTCAAAAGCAGGAAAAACAGGTGTGACAACCGGAACCCCGAAAAACATTCTTTTTGGTGCCGGTACGATTCACAAAAATTTAGAGTATAGAGCGGAAAGCGGATGGAACTTTGAAGAGTCAATCATCGGAGCAACGAGCGGTGGCTCTAAAGTGTCCATTATACCGGAGTTTTATGATGTTGAAGTGGATGGTGTGCTTGTACCAACGAAAGGATTGAAACAGAAAATTGGTGAAACAGCAGAAATGGAAATTAACTTTGTTGAGTTGACAGAGGAAATTATTAAATCCTCCACTATCGGCAAGAATGGAAGTTCAGAAGACAGTTCGTATACACTCATTGAATCTAAAAGTTCGCTTTCAGATGGTGATTATTACGATAATATTGCATTTGTTGGTCAGATGCTGGATGGCAGAAACATTATTGTGATTTTTGAGAACACATTGTGTACCTCCGGAATGGAGCAGGAAGGAAAATCAAAAGAGGGCGCTGTTGGAGCTTATACGTTTGCTTGTCACGCAGATATTGAAGATGATACAGACCTCGATACGCTGCCTTGGAAGATTTACTATCCAAAAGTGGCATAGTTGATAACTGAAAAAGATAATTAGCAGAAAGGATGTTTGAAAAATGGCAGAAACAACTTATGAATTAAGGAAATTATGCAGCAAAGATATGTTCCCTATGTTTAACATTATCCGTAAAATTGGTGTTAAGGAATTTAAAGCCTGCTTTGAATCAGAAGAAGTAAAAAAGATGATTCAGAGTGATGGTAAAAAGAATTTGAATTCCATTGGTATAGCAATTATTACGGATGTCGTTGGAATTATATTAGATCACGTATCGGATTGTGAAAAAGATATTTACAAATTTTTGTCTGGTATATCTGGATTAAAAGAGACGGATGTTGCAGAACTTCCGTTAGATGAATTTGCAAGAATGGTTGTGGCTGTAGTAAAAAAGGATGAATTCAAGGATTTTATTCAGGTTGTTTCAGAATTGTTCAAATAGGTGACATAAAGTTTATGGACTTGCTATTTAACCGATATGCAAGTCCATTTTTGTTACTTGATTCTATGCTTGAATGCGGAAGGTTTTTAGAGGTTGTTAGTGAAATCTATGATATGAATAACGAACGGGTGATAAATGATACCCTGTTTGATACATGGCTTCATAAAGATTTCGAAAACGACTATTCTGAGTTTAGAAGATTGGTGAAGCAGCCGATTGAAGTAGAATCGCAAGACATTGATTTTGAAACAACTATTAATTGTTCGAGAGATATTTTGAAGAATTTCAATCCAAATGACAGATAGAGAAATACAGAGGAAAGGAGGAGATGTGAAATGGAACTTTTTAAGCTTGTAGGCTCAATTGCTGTTGATACGGCAAATGCGAACAAAGCTATTGATGAAACCACAAAGAAAGCGGATGATTCCGGCGGAAAGATGTCAAAAGTATTGAAAGGAATTGGAAATGCAGGGAAAAAAGTTGGAAGTATGGTTGCTGGTACTGTTAAGGTTGCAGGCGGTGCTGCGATTGCTGTAGGTGGTGCGGCGGTGGCAGCAGCCAACAGTACACGAGAGTACAGAGTTGAAATGGGTAAATTAACAACAGCGTTTCAAACGTCTGGACACTCAGCAGATTCTGCAAAGAAAACATATTCTGACCTTGAATCGATTCTTGGAGATTCCGGACAGGCAGTTGAAGCGGCAAATCATCTTGCGGTACTCACAAATAATCAAAAAGATTTAGATACATGGACGAATATTTGCACAGGTGTATTTGCAACATTTGGAGATTCGTTACCAATTGAGGGGCTTACAGAAGCGGCGAATGAGACGGCAAAAGTTGGTCAGGTTACAGGACCTCTTGCAGATGCGCTGAATTGGGCAGGTGTTTCTGAAGATGAATTTAATAAGAAACTTGCGACGTGTTCAACGGAGCAGGAAAGACAAAAACTTATTATGGATACTTTGAACAAGACATATAAGGATGCTTCCAACACCTACAAGGAAACAAATAAAGATGTTATTGAATCGGAAAAAGCAAACCAACGATTTACAAATGTAATGGCAAATGTAGGGGCAATAGTAGAACCTGTTTTGAATAAATTAAAGAATTCATTTGCGAATGTAGTGGAAGGAATAATGCCTATGGTTGAACAGGCAATACCAATGATTGTGGCAGGGCTGGAACAGTTGATACCCTTTGTGTCTCAATTTGCAGAAACGATAATACCGGTCGTGATGAACACGGTAAGTCAGCTTCTGCCCGTATTTATAAATTTAGCAACTTCTGTTCTTCCGCTGATTGCGCAGGCAATCATGGCCATAATGCCAACAATTCAACAGTTAATTCCGGTAATTACACAACTGCTGACATCCATACTGCCGGTTGTAACTCAGATACTGCAGCAGTTATTGCCACCACTTATGCAGATTGTACAGATGGTGTTGCCGGTTATTGTTCAGTTAATTCAGGCGTTACTTCCGGTACTGACACCATTGTTTGACGTGTTGCAACCTGTTATGACCTGCATAATGACAATACTTCAGCCGCTAATTCAGTTGGTTACGGCAATATTGCCACCAATTATTACATTTATACAAACGGTTGCTACGGTTTTATCTACTGTTTTAGTACCGGTGATAAACGTAATTTCCAATATTCTTGGTGTAATATTACCGCCAATTATATCGGCGCTTGGTACGGTTATCAACGCAGTTGTAACGGTATTTACGGCTGCATTTAATGCGATTAAGACGGTATGGGAAGCGTTAGCACCTGTGTTTAGTGCAATATGGAACAAAATTAAGGTTGTGTTTGGACCGGTGGCTGCTTTTTTCAAAAAATGTTTTGGCGCCGCATTTACTGCTATCAAAACAGTGTTTGGTGTGCTGGTTTCCGTGTTTCGTGGAATATGGAATGGAATCAAAGCGGTCTTTGGTCCGGTTGTATCGTTCTTTGGAAAGATATTTAAAGGTGCGTGGAATGGAATTAAGTCTGCATTTAGTGCGACCGTAGGATTCTTCAAAACCTTGTGGAGTTCAATTAAATCGGTATTCAGTGGCGTAGGCAGTTTCTTTTCCAGCGTGTTTGGAGTGATTGGTGATATTTTGAAGGCTCCGATTAACCTGATTATCAAAGGTTTGAACTTTTTAATTAATGGTATTAACAAAATTTCATTTGATGTTCCGGATTGGGTACCGGTTATCGGAGGTGGAAAGTTTGGCTTTGACATTCCAACGATACCAGAGTTAGAGGAAGGCGGCGTCCTGGAAAGAGGTCAGGTCGGATTGCTGGAAGGTAATGGATCTGAAGCGGTTGTCCCACTCGAAAAAAATACCGGATGGTTGGACCAGATTGCGTTAAGATTGGCAAAACTGAATCCGAGCAGTTCGGATGGGGAGTCTGTCCAGAAGTTGGATGCTATTATTACTCTGCTTCAAGAAATGGCAGGAACGAATCGAATTGAAGAGATTCAGAAAGCACTTGCCGGGACTGATATTTCATGGAATAAAAGAGAGATTGGAAGGCTGGTGAAATCATTTGCTTGATTGTATTAAATATGTCAACTCATTTGGCGACACAATTGAATTTAATAAACTGCCATATATGCTCCAATCATCTGATTTGAAGGACTACAAATGGTCGTATAGTACAAAAAACGAATACAATCCAAAGATATATTCGTTCAGTCGAAATATGGTTGAAAAGAAAGTGCAGATTGCGGTGATTGCTTCTACGAAGAAAAAGTATGATGAATACTGCAATAGACTTTTGGAGGTCTTTGAAAAAGATATTTATGCTGTAAAGAAGGGCAAGTTGATCGTCAATGATGATTACTACATGGAAGGTTATTTTGTCCAGAAGCAAATTAAAGATTGGTATGCATCCAAAGTGATAATGAACGAATTCGTATTTGTCAGTGAGACCGGAAAATGGATGAAAGATGTGTATAAGGTGTTTGGTTCATCATATACGCCAATATTTTCAGAAGATAATCCGGATGTCGGTTTTTGCCCGAATGATTTTCCTTTTGATTTTGCACCGGCATCCGATGCAAACAAACTGGTGAGTGACAGTTTCGTTCCATTTGATTTTGAAATCGTATTTCATGGAGCATGTGAGGACCCTACGTTGATTGCAGGTGGCAAGGTTTATCGTGTATATACTGCGTTGGAAGAAGGCGAATATTTGACCATTAACAGCATAGAAAAAACGATTGTAAAAACAAAGGCAAATGGTGAAAAGGTAAACGAATTTTCAAGACGTGACAGAGAAAATTATATCTTTGAAAAAATGCCGGCGACAGATGGCAGAACATTGATGCAGTGGCAGGAAGGTTGTATTGTTTCTGTTCGTTCTTTTACGGAAAGGAGTGAGCCAAAATGGATTTGATATATGCGGACGAGAATCGGATTGACCTTGGAGTGCTGCAGGATTATAAGTTTGACCTTGCGTATGGTGAAAGTGAAAATGACTTTGAGTGCATGGTTTTGCTTGATAACAACCCATGTCAGCAGGATTATATTCTCTATATTGAAGGTACGGAATACGGAGGGATTATTGATAGTATAGCGCCGGACCCGGATAATAATAAGCTGGCTTATAAGGGAAGAACATGGCACGGAGTGCTAAACAGTAAAGTATTAGAGCCGGATGCCGGGTATGATTATCTGATGGTATATGGCGATGCAAATGAGGTTGTTCTGGAACTTATCGAGAGAATGAATCTTACAGATACATTTTTCGTTAGTGGTGATTTGTCTGGCATTGAAGTTAGAAATTATCAATTTCGCTATGAAAATGGATATGATGGAATACGGAAAATGCTTCAATCGTATCATGCAAAACTGTGTATGAAATGGCAGGGTAATAAAGTATTGCTTTGGTGTGAATTGCTTTGCGATTATTCGATTGATGAAGAATTTGATACATCGCAGGTTTCTTTTTCGATGCAGAAAAACTTTAATTTATGCAATCATATAATCTGTCTTGGGCAGGGTGATTTGAAAGATAGGCATGTGATACATATTTTTTCGAATGAAAACGGTGGTATTTTACCATATGCTTTGACGGATAATCCAATGCAAGATAGTGATTACATCCTTGATAAGAGAAATCAATCGTTGTTTGGCAGTGCAGAGATTGCGGAAACGTATGACTTTAGTTCAGCGGAAACGATTGAAAATTACCTGCCACTGCCAAATAAGCCTCCGGACTGGAAACAAGATTATACGAAGTATTTTCAAATTTCAGATGGAAGTTATAAGGAGATTGAGAGGAATCTTCAGGATGTGTATGTGTTGCAGACGGTGCAGCCGTGGAACTGGAACTCAAATTACAAAGACTACTTTTATTTATCAAATGGTGAATACAATAACGTGGAAAGTGAGTCAAAAACGACTTATGTACTGTTGACAAAACAACCATCTGACTGGGCGGCTAATTACAAGGACTATTTTGAAGTCAAGGAAAATGAGTATGCTGCCGTTGACAGTGTGATTGTTGAAACATATAAGAAACAGACAAAACAGCCAAACGACTGGAATAAAAATTATGGTAATTATTATGTTACAGATGGTATTGATTACAGTCAATGTTCTGCAGACTCAAAGGAAGTTTATAATTTGCAGGTGCGTCAGCCATCCGATTGGAAACATACATATAAAGACACTTATTGTATTTATTTTAATGGTAAATATGTAAAATGTGGAGATTTAGCCATTTATAAAAAGAAAGCACCTAAGTGGCGGAAAAATACGTTTTATAACAAAGGAAGCAAGGAAGTACCACCCAAATGGAACGCTCAGGACAGATATACCAAAGAAACCAAGGTTGTGGCACCGAACTGGAAAGCAAATAAATATTATATGAAGGTAGTTACCGATTTTCCAACGTGGACGCAAAACAAATATTATACGTGCCAAAAGGATGTTGATGTTGGTGTTGAATTTGCACCGAATGCTTATTATGAAAAGGTACTGGACCATTATAAAACAATGGTTGACGGTGCGATTGAACGGTTTGCAGAGTATTACGCTTCGGACGAATTGGAAATCTCACTGGATACGGAAAAAATGTATGATATAGGTGATATTGTCGGAGCGTTTGAAAACAACACGGGAATATTTGTTGCGCAGCCAATCACGAAAAAGATTGTAACCATTGAAAGAGATAAAGAATCAATAAGATATGAGGTGAAGAAAAATGGCAGTTAATATTGTAACAGGGCGGACCGGTACAGAACATATCACGTCAGATGATTTCCGGGCAATGAATGCTTCTGTTTTTGGAACGGGGAAATATGTTTTTGATTATGGTCAAAAATTTGCTGCAACGATTGTTACAAATAATCAAATTAGAATCCGGGACGGAATGTGCATGAACCAGGGAACGCAGATGGGAGTCGAGCTAACGGATTATGTGGATGTAGCAATTGAAAATGGCATTAGTGGTTTAAATAGGAATGACCTGATTGTTATGCGATATGAAAGAAATGCAGACACATCGATTGAAAAGGCATCCTTAGTAGCTATCAAAGGTACATCCGGAAGCGTTGGGGAAGACCCAGAATATAACACCGGCAATATTTTAGATGGTGGCGATTTGATAGATGATATGCCGCTGTTCAGGGTGAAAATTGAATCATTAACTATTACGGCAGTAGAACCGATGTTTACTGTTTTTGATTCTGACATTAGAAAAAAATTAGCAGAATTATCAAATGTTGACAATACAGCTGACGCAGATAAAACAGTAAATATTGCAAAGAAACTTTCTAATGAAAAAGCAATTGGAAGTGCCAAAAGACCGGTATATTTCAATGAAGATGGTGTTCCGGTGGCGGGAACTTATACATTGGGGGATGCATGTCAGAAGTCATTGGGAGTAGTTAATACCGGAGATACCGGCTTAGTAACTGGTGGTCAGGTAGCGGCGTCAATTGGTGTTAAGGGAAACTATGAAGAAAAAACATGGACACCCTCAATTTCTCATTATTATGGTGATAAGAAATACGCAAATATTTTCAGCTATGGTGAATATAAAAAGGTTGGCAATATAGTTCATATTAAAGGCATGCTTGAATTGCAGAGTGAAACACCTAGTATTAGTGAGTTTTGCCTGAAAGATTTGCCATACAACCCAATAGGATATATCAGCAAGGAAATACGTGAAATATATGCCGGTCATGTCATGATAGGCGGTACTTCGGCAACGAAGGTTACAAGTGGCACAGGCTATCTTAATGTGATATTACCGAAAGCCAAGCAGATTTCGATGGTTTACATAGATTTGATTTATTGGATTTGATTAATGGAAAGGAATGGTGAGATGATGGAAATTAAGGAAGAAAAGACGGTTGATATGCTTACGAACCAATCAGTTAGCATTTTAACTCAAAAGTTTATTGAAATTAATGGAGTGAGATCACAGATTGGCGATGGACATAGATGTGCCTATGTTAATTCTGAAACTGGAAGAAGTGATTTGCAGGGGACGGAACCGGAAGAAATTGTTAATGCGGTGTTTGCAATCTGGGGAGAATCTCCAACGGTTGTGGATGAATTGGAAAAATAAGAAAAGGGGGACTAAAGAATGAAACAGATGATTTGTACGATTTTTGGTTTTGTTGGAAGTGCAATAGCGTCAGTATATGGCGGATGGACGTCAGGAATGACAACATTGTTTATTTGCATGGCAGTAGATTATGTAGCGGGATTAATTCTTGCAGTGGTGTTTAAGAAGAGTCCGAAATCAGAAACGGGTAGAGCAACATCGCATGCATGCTTTATGGGCTTGTTAAAAAAGGGCATGATATTTGTGATTGTCCTTTTGATGCACCGAATAGATTTAGTTATTGGTACCGATTATATCCGAGATGCTACGGTTATAGCATTTATAACAAATGAATTGATTTCCATTGCAGAGAATGCAGGTTTGATGGGAATCAAACTTCCGTCGGTGATTACAAAGTCTATTGATGTACTGCAACAGAAAGCAGATAAGGAAGGTGAAACTTGAAAAGGTTAAAGAAATTTGATTTATATTGTAGAAAAGAGGGGAAGTGTAATAATTCCCCTCTTTTTTTATGATTTAGTATCTATACCAGATACAAGGATATTATAATTACCGCATGCTACATTTTTAATAGTAGCAGATATAGTTCGAGTATCTCCTTTTGTTAGACCTGATTCTCTACATGTTACAGAATATACGGATGTATTAAATCCCATGAATGATGGACACAAATAACAGTAAATTACGACTTCTGATGTCCAGTTTTCAATGCAATCATAGGTTTTTTCAATATCCATTTGTATGTCTATACAATATGTACCATCAGTTGATTCACGAATACTATAATTGAATTTATTGACGGAAGCAATAGATACAGTGTAACCTAAATATGAGTTGTGACATGCAGTGGGAGGAACCACGTAGTTTGTTACGCTTATTTTATCTTTTAGTGATAAGGTTTGTCTTTTTTTTCGGGTATCCTTTACGGATACGGTGCAATAAAAAATTTTTTTGCCTACACATGCAAATACTTTAGTTTTACCCTGTTTCTTCCCCCAAACACAACCAGCAGATGTAATTGTTGCAATTTTTTTGTTTTTTGATTTCCAACGCACTTTCTTTTTTGCGTATTTTAACTTTAGTTTGTAGCACTTTCCAACTTTTAAAGTTATACTTTTTTTGTTGAGTTTTGGTTTTTGTTTTGCGTTTATTCTGATAGGAAATAAACATAGTATTATTGATATGATAACGGTGATTGAAATAATTCTTTTTTTTAGCATGATATTTGTCCTCTTTCTATAGTCTACTTCACTTAAATTATAATTATTATAAGAATATATTTCTATTGACATATTATACAATAATATTTTGGTGGATTTGGTTGAATTGCTATTTCAAATAAATTACAATAAAGGGAAAGATAGAATGCTAATATTTTATATATTAAAATCTTTTTATAACTCTCAGCACTACGGTCCACCCAGCTGACTGATTATTACTTTTGCCAATTTTGCATTCGGCGTTTTGATATTGACTGGGTATTCCAGTCGTCGTTCATACGTCCACATCAGCTGCACCCCCCTTCCCATGGCCATGGTTCATCGGTCCAGGTCCAGCCATCGTTTGTATCAATACCGGTTAAAAATAACGGTCCGCAGTGTTTTTCGTAATCGCAGACGGCTTCTTTGTACATCTGCTGGTAACGGTTGAAATAATCCATTGCCTTGCCATCGCAAGGATGAGTATCCAGATACATACCGGCGTCAATCATGCAGAATCCGGCCTCACGTACAGCGGTCATTTTCTGATGTTTTGAATGTCTGTTTTGATTCATCAATAAACACCTCGCCTTCCACAGGAGTTGTTTTGCATATAGGGCTGTCGGTTATGGCAGCCACAAGAACCGGAATGGGAGTGGTTTTGACTGCGGTCTGCCTGGCAGGCAGCCTGTGCACCAACAAACGGAAAAACTAAATCTTCGAAAATGGTGCCGTGTCTTAAGGCACATTCGCCCTCCATAACATTTTCAAAAGTCTGCCATGGGACATATGCCATTGCTAATGGTTTCTTTGAAAGATTCATAGAAACTCCTTTTTTGTTTTTACTATATATTATGTAGAAAAATGTCGAATGTGAAAAAAATAAAATTTATTGAGAAAAAGTATTGACAAGCAAAGATAAATGATATATAGTGATAACAGTAACAGTTACTATTATCAAAAAGGAGCGTGAGATATGGCTGGACTCAAGTATAGCAGGCAGCGGGAAGCTGTGTTAGTCTATCTGCGTTCAACAAAGTCTCATCCGACTGCGGAGCAGGTATATCAGAAAATCAGAGAAGAATTTCCTAAGATAAGTTTAGGAACGGTATACCGAAATTTAAACTTATTAGCAGACTGTGGTGAGATTTTGCGATTGAACTGTGGTGACGGGGTAGAGCATTTTGATGCAACGACCACCCCACACAATCATTTTATTTGTCGTCGTTGCAGACAGGTAATCGATTTGGAAGCCGACTGGGATTTTGAATTGGATACCAAGATGGATGACGAGTTTCCCGGAAAAATAGAAGGACATGAAATCTATTTTTACGGCATCTGTAAAAAATGTTTATAAATCACAAAAGTGGTTAAACTAATTTATCAAAAGGAGAGTGTATTAGTATGAAGAAATTTGTATGCAGCGTATGTGGATATGTTCACGAAGGAGACAGTGCACCGGAGCAGTGCCCGGTTTGCAAGGCACCGGCAGAAAAATTCAAAGAGCAGACTGGCGAAAGAGAATGGGCAGCAGAACATGTAGTAGGAGTTGCTAAGGGTGTCAGCGAAGACATCGTAGCTGACCTTCGCGCGAATTTTGAAGGAGAATGTTCAGAAGTAGGAATGTATCTTGCTATGGCAAGAGTAGCACACCGTGAAGGCTATCCCGAAGTAGGCCTTTACTATGAAAAAGCAGCTTGGGAAGAAGCAGAGCATGCTGCAAAATTTGCAGAACTTCTTGGTGAAGTGGTAACTGATTCCACAAAGAAAAACCTGCAGATGCGTGTTGACGCTGAAAATGGTGCAACAGCGGGTAAATTCGACCTTGCAAAACGTGCCAAAGCAGCAGACTTAGACGCTATCCATGACACCGTTCATGAAATGGCAAAAGACGAAGCAAGACATGGCAAAGCATTCGAGGGATTGTTAAAGAGATACTTTGGCTAAGCTCCAAGCCATGCATAAAAATAGAAGCAGCCATTCATTGTGAGTTCACTCACAAATGAATGGCTGTTTTTATTTTTATATACGGCGCGAGCCGTCCATGAGCCCGCTAGGGCGAATGGAGCAGGGCTTGGAGCAAAGAGAAGAGGGCGCGAGCCGTCCATGAGCCCGCTAGGGCGAATGGGTCAGGGCTTGGAGCAAAGAGAAGAGGGCGCGAGCCGTCCATGAGCCCGTTAGGGCGAATGGAGCAGGGCTTGGAGCAAAGAGAAGAGGGCGCGAGCCGCTTTCGTTTTATACTTGAAGAACCAATTGTTTTGTGATATAATCTAATCTCGAGCAGTGCTCGATAAGGGGGATTTTTACAGTAAGAGACCCTGGTAAGGATTTATAGTAAAGGAGATAAGTAACATGAACAGTAAAGTAAAGGGCGTTTTACAGGTCTTACTGGTTCTTGTGCTGATTGCAGCGTTTGCGTTTGTAGCAGCAAGGGGAATTGGTGGCGCACACAGAGGAAGCGCAAAGAACATTCGTCTTGGATTGGATTTGGAAGGTGGCGTGAGTGTCACATATCAGGCTTACAAGACTGATAGTACCGGTAAGAGAACCGGTGAACAGCCAACCGATAAAGACATGGCAGACACGATTTACAAGATGCAGAAACGTGTGGAAACATTAGAGAGCACGGAAGCTGCAGTATATCAGGAAGGTAGTGACCGTGTCACAATCGATATTCCGGGTGCCAGTGATTCAGAAGAGGTTTTGAAGGAACTTGGTAAAGCTGGAGCGCTTTATTTCATTTTGTATTCAGATCTGAAGACTGAAAAAGGCGGCACACCAAACGAAGGTGATAAAGTCGTTTACGACAAATCGAAAGTCCTTTTGACCGGTGACATGATTGGTGAGGCAACTTCCGGCAGCAGACAGCAGGAAGGCACCGGAAAGACTGAATATGGTGTTTCTATTAAATTCGCAGGCAAAGGAATTAAGAAATTTGCTAAGATTACCGGAGAGCATGTTGGTGAGCAGCTTGCTATCGTATACGATGAGAAGTTAGTTTCTGCACCAAACCTGAAAGAAGAGATTTCCGGCGGTGAGTGCTGGATTTCGGGAAGCTTTACTTCTGAGTCCGCAGAGCAGCTTGCTTCTACCGTACGTATCGGTGCTCTTCCATTGGAACTTGAGAACATTCATGGTAACGTAGTAGGAGCAACACTGGGAAGTCAGGCATTGAAATCCAGTTTGTTTGCCGGCGTGGTTGGTTTGATTCTCGTAATCATTTTCATGATTGTTATGTACCGCATCTCCGGTGTGGCAGCCAGCATTGCATTGATTTTCTATGTAGGTGCTATGCTGCTTGCACTGAATGGTTTGAATGTAACATTGACCCTGCCCGGTATTGCGGGTATTATCCTGAGTATTGGTATGGCGGTGGATGCAAACTGTATTATATTTACACGTATCCGCGAGGAATTGGCAACCGGTAAGACGGTAGCGTCTGCGATTGATAATGGATTTTCCAAAGCGATGTCCGCCATTATCGATGGTAACGTAACAACTTTGATTGCTGCTTTGGTACTGTATCTCAAGGGTTCCGGTACGGTAAAAGGTTTTGCGATGACACTTGGTATTGGTATTGTGTTGTCTATGTTTACTGCTTTGTTTATTACAAAACTTTTGATGAAAGCATTCTGTGCACTGGGTATGACAAATACTTCAATGTATGGTATTCAGAAAGAGCGTAAGACAATTAACTTTATTGGTAACTGGAAGAAATATGTTGTTATTTCCGGAGCTGTTGTTGTAATCTGTGTGGCAGGACTTGTTGTCCGTGCTGCTTCCGGTGGTCCATTATTTAACTATAGTTTAGATTTTGCCGGTGGTAACTCAACATCTGTTGACTTATCTAAGACTGTAACCGATGAAGATAAACAGAAAGCAGAAGATACTGCAAAATCTGTTATTGGAAGCGGTAAGAGTGTTGAAATTTCGGTTGCTGATAATACAAAGATTGTTGTTCGTACTGAGGAACTCAGTGAGCAGAAGTCGGAAGAATTGAAAGCAACGATGGCGAAAACATTTGGCGTGGATGAATCTACCAAAATTGAGTCCGAGTTCATCAGTGGTTCTGTCAGTGATGAAATGAAAGTGGATGCAGCCGTAGCAACTCTGATTGCGACACTTTGTATGTTGCTTTACATCTGGATTCGTTTCCGTAAACTTTCAACCGGTATCAGTGCTGTGCTGGCACTCGTTCACGATGTTATCGCCGTGTTGACGGTATATGTAGTGGCAAGTGCATTTATTCCGGTCGGAAGTACATTTATTGCATGTATGCTTACGATTGTCGGATACTCCATCAACGATACCATCGTAGTATTTGACCGTATTCGTGAGAATAAAGCTAAGGCTACGTCAAGAACAAGCCTTGCAGAAATTATTAACAAGAGTATTACAGAGACATTGTCTCGTTCCATTAATACTTCGGTAACTACCTTTATCATGGTATTTGTATTGGCAGTATTCGGTGTAGATTCCGTACGCCAGTTTGCAATTCCGTTGATTGTAGGTATTATTTCCGGATGTTATTCATCAGTATGTGTAGCATCACCATTGTGGTATGTTCTTTCCGGAAAAGGAGAAAAAGAGCAGAAAGCAGTCACTTATTCAAAGAAGAAAAAATAATTCTTTGTGAATAAATATTGGAACAAGAAAAGAAGAAACTACAAATCGGGAAACAGTAATGTTCATGCGAATGATAGTTTCTTCTTTTTCGTATGACGAACAAAAGATGTCAAAAAGTTGATAATTAGACACAATCTATGTTATACTACCAATACAGTCCGCATAAGAGACAAAGGAGGATTCCAGTGCATGGCAAAGGGAGATAAGAAGAAAAAGAAAAAAGAGGTCATTGAACTGACGCCGGCGGAACGGTTTGTCCAGTTAAAGACGTTAAAGAGAGCGACAAGATGCCTTTTAGTAGATGAAGATGTTTATCGTATCTACGTGCGTCTTACAAAAGATTTCGCACAGATGGATGAGTTAGGTAAAGAGACTCCGTTTGAAGGATGTGAAGAGTGTGCTGCGTTAAGTGAAGAATGTGCTGCTCTTGCAAAAGAATGGGAAAAGAAATTGCCGGCAGAGAGAGAAGTGATTTCACGAACTGTTACGACAACAGTGAAGAAACAGGAAGAAGACGACAACAAGAAAAAAGGAATTGCAAAATGGGTTGTGCTTGTGGTTATTGTTGCAATGATTGTCTGTTATAATGTTCCGGCAACCCGTTATCAGTTAGCCGGACTTTCTGCAAAAGTTGGTTTTGATAAATGGGCATCGTCCACATACGAAAAACTGGGCGATTATAAAGATTGTAAAAATCAGATTGTTTTGCTTGAGAAAAAAGCCATCGAAAAAGTGAAAATTGGTGGTGTTGTGAAGTTTGGAACTTGTGACTGGATGGTTTTGGAGCGTACAGATGGTAAAGCTCTGCTTACAAAATATATGGCAGATAATAAACATCCATACCATGATAAATCAGAAAAGGTTACATGGGAGAGTTGTGCACTGCGAAAGTATCTGAATGGTGAATTCCTTGAGGACGGTAAATTTACACCGGAGGAATTGGCGATGATTTTGACTACAAATGTTGAAAATGTTGCAAACGAAGAGTTTGGGACGGACGGTGGCAAGAATACGCAAGATAAAGTATTTTTGATGAATGAGCCGGAGTTTGCCAAATATAAGAAGAAACTGAAAGCAAAGGCAAAGACAATGCGGCTACGTACACCGGGCAAAGATGCCACGGCAACGACGTATGTTTCTGCATTGGGGGATATTATTACCTATGGTTTCCCGGTGGACGAAAATGGTGCCTGCATACGTCCGACGATGTGGGTAAATTTGAAGTAAGGATGCCTATGTTTTGCCACGATTGCATGATTAAATGTAACTGTTCGGTAAAGGACAGTTACATTTTTTTAGGAAGGAAGCGTAAATAAAATATGAAGTGTAAAAAAAGAATACTATTGTTAGCGCTGTTACTTTTTTCCACTGTATTAATTGGTGGGATGAATGTTCAGGCAAAGAAAAAGACGAAGCCAAAGTCATTGAAAAAAGCAAAGATTACTTTGGCAAAGAGCAGTTATACATATAATGGAAAAGCCAAAAAACCAGCTGTTACCGTAAAACTTGGTAAGAAAAAACTGAAAAAAAACAGGGATTATACGGTCAAGTATACAAAAAATAAAAATGCCGGAACGGCAAAAGTTACAATTAAAGCCAAGAAGGCTAAAAAAGGGAAAAAAGCCAAATATAAGGGCAGCAAAAGCAAAACTTTTAAGATAAAAAAAGCAAGTCGTTTGCTAGTACCGGACAAAGCAGCATATTCAGCCGTTGAAGGAGATGGTTCATTTTCGATTGTAGCTAAACCATCGAAAGGCGGTGGAACAGTAACATATGCCTGCGCGACAACTGGTGTGATCAAAGTCACGAAAGCCGGCAAGGTTACGATTGTTAAAACCTTTGATAAGACATGTAAAACATTGTCCAAGCAGACAAAAGATACGATTAAGAAAGTTTCGACAAAGGTAACCATGAGTGTGCCAGCAACGGCAAACTATAAGGCAGCTTCGACTTCCGTTACCGTTACGATTAACAAAAAACCGGTACGTGTTTTCAGTACCTATGACAGTATTAATAAATACAGCTATCCGTCGAAGAGTCCACTGTCTCCGGGATTTGCTAATTATAAAAAACTGACAGATTTAAAATGGACGATTGTGGATAAGTACCAGATGCCAGGGCTTGCACCGACTGCTGATGAGGACTGGACAAAAAATTATATTCAGTGTAACAATCTCTGTCCGCAGGGTGTCTGCATGGCAGGAAATTATATGCTTACGACAGCATACTGTATGGATGATTTGCACAACAGCTGCATTTTCGTTTACAACAACAAGACGGGTGAATTTTTAAAGACGCTAGTTTTAAAAGACCAGAAGAGCCACGTGGGTGGAATTACTTATGATGAGAAAAATAAAAACATCTGGGTCTGCCACTCAAACAAAGATAAAACGACAGGAATGTATTCACTTGAGCGTATTACATTGTCGGATTTGGTGAAATATGCGACAGGCAAAAAAGAATATACATCATCCGGTAAATTGGAACTGCATCAGATTCCAACAAAACCATCGACGATTTCCTACAATAAAAAGGACGGTTATCTGTGGGTGGCACAGTTTAGTGTGGCACCGGTTGCCGGTGACACTTCGGAGGATGAAGATTCGGACGAAGAAGTAGAGGAAAATGATACCAGTGCACCGCGTATGTATGCATATGAGTACGATGCAAAGACAAACGAATTAAATCAGGTTCGTATTGTTACGAATCCTGCCGAAGAGGATTATCTGGGAATCCAGACAAAAGAAGTACAGACAGAAGCAACCGCAGAAAATGAGGCAAAGACAAGTGTTCAGGTTGCAACAGTGTACTCTTCTTCCTCTGTTTTACTTGCGGAAAAAGGAAGCTCTGCTACAGCAAAAGAAAAGCTGAAAAAAGGCGATGTTATTTACTCGGTTAATAATGAGCTGATTACAAGTGCAAAACAGCTTTCGGAATTACTGGAAAAATGTACGAAAGGAACTGCAGTAACGCTGGAAATTCACCGTACAATTCCAGCAGAAAACGAAGGTGCGGAGCCGACAGAGCAGATTTTGACAGGAAAAATTATTTTGGATGTCCGTGGCAATGTGTTGTACCGCAGCACACCGAATTATGTGCAGGGAATTACATTCTCCGGAGACCGTACAATCTTTAGCTGTTCCTATGGAAGAAACAGTACAAAGAAGAGATTTTTATCCGAATTACAGGTGTATAACCGTGCAGATGCGACCGATGATACGATGCTTGGCGAGTTAGAACTTGCCGTAGCACTGCCGCCAATGGTAGAGGAAGTAGAAGTTGTGGGAGATGAAGTGTATATGATATTTGAATCCGCTGCCACCACGTATCTGGAAGGAACGGATGGTAAGGGTCAGAGTACCTGTCCAATTGACAAAATGATTGCCGTAAAACTCGGACTTGATTCAATAAAATAGAAATATAAATATAAATAGAAAATTTAAGGGCGATTCCACAAAACAGCTAATGTGCCATTTGACACGCTGATGCTTCCCTTTCTGCCGGTAAACTCATTGCTGACACCAAGAGGGAATGAATTTGTGAGGGTCGCCCCTTCTACTTCATAATGAAATCCCTGAATGGTGACATTTGTGCTAACGTCGCTCAAAGAAAAGACGGAACATATATTTCCGGTGGTATTTTCCGGTAAATCTTTTCCGAATGTAATGACGCCGTTTGTGACAACTTTTAGTGCATAGTCATCTCCAATTAAGGTTCCGACGGCATTATGCCGGTTTAAGAATGTAAGCGTCTGAATATTAGCTAATGTGTGGTCTAAGCGGCCGCCTAAACCGCCATAAATTTCAAAATTTGTGTATCCTTTTTCCAAACCAAGTCGTGCGGCAAGCATCATGTCCGTATCATCTTTTTCTTTTGGGTGTCGGATGCAGTCGGATGGCAGATGGCTGGATGCCGAAACGGAATCAAAGTCACCAATCACATAGTCGGCACGCAGCCCGATTTTTTCTAAATAGTCAAAGCCGCCATCAACAGCGATGACCAAATCATCTTTTCCTAATTCGATATGGCAGGGGGATTGTTCCCCTGCCCCAAATAAATAACAGACTTTTGTATCCACTATTTCTGACCTCTTTCAATAACAAGCGCAGCATCTTCCAGATAGGAGCAATCCAAATCCTCTACCGTGCCGTTGTCGCAGGCAGAAGCAAGTGCCGGGTTAATTGGCATCTGGGCGAGTACCGGTACATGGTACTCTTCAGCAATTTCACTGATGTGGCTCTCACCAAATACATGAATTTTCTTACCGCAGTCAGGGCAGAGTGCATAGCTCATATTTTCCACAAGACCAAGAACCGGAATATTCATAAGAGAAGCCATTTTCATTGCTTTACCGACAATCATGGAAACCAAATCCTGCGGGCTTGTAACGACGACAATGCCATCAATCGGAATGTTCTGGAATACGGTAAGTGCAACATCACCGGTTCCCGGCGGCATATCGACAAACAGATAATCGACATTATCCCAAAGGGTGTCAGACCAGAACTGGCGAACCGTTCCACCAATCACCGGACCACGCCACACAACCGGGTCGCTTTCATTTTCCAAAAGGACGTTAATGGACATAATATCCACGCCATATTTTTTTGATTTTACAGGGAAAATCGTTGTTTCATTTCCCTGGGCTTTTTCGGTAATACCAAATGCCTTCGGAATCGAAGGACCGGTAATATCGGCGTCCAGGATACCGCAGTGGTATCCACGGCGCGCAAATTCAACCGCAAGCAAATCGGTAACCATTGATTTTCCTACGCCGCCTTTTCCGCTGACGACGCCGATAACCTTGCCAATTTTGCTATTTGGATGTGGTGCTACTAAGAGACTTTTTGGGTCTTTCGAACCGCAATTGCTGCTACAGGTAGAGCAGTCATGCGTACATTGTTCACTCATTTTAATTTCTCCTTAATAAAAAATATTTCTATGCTTACTCTAGTACGAAAGGGGCAGATTTGTCAAGTTGTAATATTATGAGGGAAAACTGCCGATAATATACTTACAGATATGTTGTAAATGGATTTGCGAAAAGAACACAAGGAGGTGTTTGCATGACGACGTTAGGAGAACTGCGGAATAAATTCAGTGCAGTACATAAGCAGTACAATTCGACGGCGTTTGAATTGTCTAAAAAACTAAATGAGACGAAGGAATTGATAAAGCGTGTTCCCGAAGGAGACAAACTGTTTGGGGAACAGGCAGCGGTTTTGGAACTCCAGTACAATGCGGTGAAAGACCAGCAGAAGATTTATGATGATTTCATTCACCAGTTTATGGACAAATGGGATGCTGAGCGTGAGATGGTAAGCGCAAAGCAAAATGCCGAAGCAGAAGGGGATTATTATAAGGAAATGGGTAAAATTCTTGCGGTGGCAATGCGCATGTTCCACGGGGATATCGTTCCCGGCTCGGACGAGAAAAAACTTATGGAATTCGACAGTGATTTGTATCAGATGGCGAAAAACGCACAGATGATGGCAAAGCTTAAAGAACGGAAAAAGTATGATTCGCTGTGGGACGATGAGGAGAAAAAAGAATTGGAAGACCCTATAGAAGCCGCGGATGCAAAAGAAACATCACTTGAAGCACCGGAGGTTGTAAGTGTGGATGAGGTAATCGCAAAAAGTACCGAAGGATGAGCAGTGGGCGGATTTTGGCTTTGTAAATCATCAAGAAAAGTTTGCGTTTCGTGGGCGCTTGCGCTCATTGAGTGCGTAGCGGTATGGGCACTGAAACTACCAGTGCCACATACCGACGTACTCAAAACCCACTCTCCACAAATCTTTTCTTGATGATTTACTGAAACTCCAAAAGCCTTCCAAGCTGTTAATTGTTAAAAATTGGCCATTTGAAGGCTTTTTTTGATGAGGGCAGAGCCTTATGCAACCTTAACCTTTATAAAAAGATAAAAGAGTTGCATGAATTTTGAAAAGATGCATCTGCAAGCAACCTAAAAGCAGGAAATGAGAAGAAAGGGTTGTGTTTTTCGTGTGATTTGTCCGAATAAAGTCAGATAATCAGGTGAAAATGCAACCATTTAGGTAAAATTAGGTGAAAAGAGTTGTCTAGAAAGTATGTACCTCTTCACCTCCCCAAAAAACAAAAATCTCACCGCAGAAATATGCGAAGTGTTCGTTACTAGTCTTTTTAGTATTCCAGTAATTTATCAAGAAAAGATTTGTGGAGAGTGGGTACAAACACGTGGGTATCTGGCATGCGTAGTTGGCATGCCGATACCCCTACGCGTTTGTTTAGCGAGAGCACCCACGAAACACAAACTTTTCTTGATAAATTACGGAACCTAAAAAACCAGCAACGAACACTTCCCACAAACTACCGTTGAAAAACGCCCCCCAATATGGTATCATCACAATAGAATATCAGGGAAGGAAGTACTGCCATGTATACAGTGTCTTTAGAAAAATTTATCCAGAAAATGAAAGTCAAAAATCTTACACCGGATGTTGATATTTCGGCGATTGAAATTACGCAGTCAGACGTAAACCGTCCGGCGTTACAGCTTGCGGGTTTTTTTGATTATTTTGACCATCACCGAATCCAGATTATCGGTCAGGTAGAACATACGTATATGGAAAAGCAGGGAATTGAGGAAAGTCTTAAGCAGATGAAACGAATTCTCTCTTACAAAGTTCCGGGCATTGTTTTTTGCCGTGATTTGCCGGTGCCGGAAGAGTTTTTGCAGTTGGCGAACGAATATGAGATTCCGATTTTACAGTCACACGCTGACACTTCTGCATTTTCCGCTGAGGTTACGAGATGGCTGAAAGTAGAACTGGCACCTAGAATCAGTATTCATGGCGTGCTTGTTGACATTTACGGCGAGGGCGTACTGATTACTGGTGAGAGCGGTATCGGTAAAAGTGAGGTTGCCCTGGAATTGATTCACAGAGGACACCGATTGGTTTCAGATGATGTGGTAGAAATCAAAAAAGTAAGTGATGAGACGCTGATTGGTTCAGCTCCGGATATAACAAGACATTTCATTGAACTGCGAGGCATTGGAATTATTGATGCCAAGACACTCTTTGGTGTAGAAAGTGTAAAAAACACACAGTCGATTGACCTTGTCATTCAGCTGGAAGAGTGGAACAAAGAGCAGGAATATGACCGCATGGGATTGGAAGAGCAGTACATTGAATACCTTGGAAATAAAGTAGTCTGTCATTCGATTCCGATTCGACCGGGACGAAATGTAGCCATTATCTGCGAGTCGGCGGCGGTTAATTACCGACAGAAGAAGATGGGATATAATGCAGCGAGAGAATTGTACAACCGTGTGACGAGTAATAACTTTGGTAAGGCATAGAAAGGACGGATGATATGGCACAGTATTATGTTGGGGTTGATGTGGGAGGAACGACCGTAAAGATGGGAATGTTCTCAGATACCGGAGAACTTTTGGATAAATGGGAAATTCCGACGAGACGAAAAAATAATGGAAAGTATATTCTGTCAGATATTGTAGATAGTATCGAAGAAAAAAGAGAAACCTTTGAGGGAAATATCAAAGGAATCGGTGTTGGTATTCCGGGACCGGTTACTGCTGACGGAACAGTATTAAAATGTGCCAATCTGGGATGGGATGTATTCTCGGTTTCCAACAAACTGGCAAGCTTAACCGGCGTTGGCAATGTAAAAGTTGGAAACGATGCGAATGTAGCTGCGCTTGGTGAGATGTGGAAAGGCGGCGGCAGAGGCTATGACAGTATTGTCATGGTGACACTTGGTACCGGCGTTGGCGGCGGTGTCATTTTACAGGGAAAAATTTTGACCGGCTGTAAAGGTGCCGGTGGAGAAATCGGTCATATGAAAGTTAATATGGATGAAACTCGTGTCTGCGGATGCGGAAACAAAGGCTGTTTGGAACAGTATGCGTCAGCAACCGGAATTGTGAATATGGCAAAAGAAAATGTACTGGAAGGTTCTTACTTAGCAGATAAAAAAGTTACGGCAAAAGCTGTTTTTGATGGTGCCAAAGAGGGCGATGCTTACTGCATGAAAGTGGTTGAGAAGTTTGGCAGATATTTAGGTGTTGCATTAAGTAATGTTGCTCATGTGGTAGATCCGGAAGCCTTTGTTATTGGCGGCGGGGTATCAGCAGCAGGACAGATTCTTTTAGATGTAGTAGAAAAATATTATAATGAAAATTCCATGTTTGCCTTGAAAAACAAGAGTTTCCACTTGGCAGAACTTGGCAATGATGCCGGCATTTATGGTGCTGTGCGAATGGTGCTTTTTAAATAGAAGGAGAGAAAAATGATTCGACTGGAACAGGAACCGTTGCGGACTCATACGACATTTCGGATTGGCGGACCGGCAGCGTACTATTTCATACCGGAGCGAGAAGAAGAAATTATTGAGGCACTGGATTTTGCAAAAGAAAAAGGACTTTCTTACTATGTGATTGGAAAGGGAAGTAATATGCTCTTTTCCGATGACGGTTTTGATGGTGTTATCATTGAAATTGGAAAGGGATTGGAAAAAATAGAAATCTCAGATGATGGTGTTGTGACGGCACAGGCTGGTGTTTCGTTAGCTTATATGGCATCTCGATTGGCTTCAAAAGGGTTAAAGGGTTTTGCCTTTGCCGGAGGAATTCCGGGAACATTAGGCGGAGGTGTTGCGATGAATGCCGGTGCCTATGGTGGAGAAATCAAAGATTGCATTGTGAGTGCAAAAGTATTGACAAAAGAGGGTGAGCGCGTTGTCCTTAAGAAAGAAGACTTGCAGCTTTCCTATCGAAACAGTGTGATTCTTCAAAAAGGCTATTTGGTTTTAGAGGCAACATTTTCTTTTGAAAAGGGAAATCCGGCAGAAATTCAGGAAGAAATCAAAGAGTTAAATAAAAGACGCCGCGAAAAACAGCCGTTAGAGTACCCGAGTGCAGGCAGCACATTTAAACGTCCGGAGGGATATTTTGCCGGAAAACTGATTGAAGATGCAGGACTTAGGGGATACCGTGTGGGTGACGCGCAGGTTTCCGAAAAGCATTGCGGCTTTGTGGTAAACCGCGGTGAGGCGACTGCCAAAGATGTGGCGCAGTTAATAAGTGATGTGCAGAATCGTGTGATGGATGAATTTGGCGTTAAGTTAGAGCCGGAAGTCCGCATGATTGGTTTTGAATAATAAGAAAAGGGGGAACTTTGCATGAGATTTGTCATAGTAACCGGGATGAGTGGCTCCGGAAAGAGTTCCGTAATGAAAATATTAGAAGATGATGGATATTTCTGTGTGGATAACCTGCCGTTGTCTTTACTGCCTACGTTGATTCAATTGACGGAGGATTCCAGCGAGGAAATTGAGCGGGTGGCACTTGGCATTGACATCCGTGGCGGATATCGTTCGTTAAAAGAAGCCGCTCATGTACTGGATGATTTAAAAAGCAGAGGTTATACGCTGGAAATTTTATTTTTGGAAGCGTCAACGTCAGTTCTTGTAAAGCGCTATAAAGAGACAAGAAGAATGCATCCGCTGGCACAGGGCGGCCGCATGGATAAAGCAATTGAAGATGAGAGAGCACTTCTTTCCGAACTGAAAAAAAGGGCGGACTACATCATTGATACAACGACACTTTTGATACGTGAATTGAAACAGGAGATTGACCGCATTTTTGTGGAGCATGAGGATTTTTGTAACTTTTATCTCACATTTGTTTCTTTTGGATTTAAGTATGGAATTCCTTCGGATGCCGATTTGGTTTTTGACGTGAGATTTTTACCGAACCCTTTTTATGTGGATGAATTAAAACCACTTACCGGAGATGACAAGCCGGTATACGATTATGTTATGAGTTCACCAAAGGCAGTTGAGTTTAGAAACAAAATGAAAGATATGCTTGATTTTCTGATTCCAAACTACATTGCGGAGGGAAAAACGCAGTTGGTGATTGCAATTGGCTGTACGGGCGGCAAGCATCGTTCCGTGACATTAACCAATGCGATGTATGAGGAGTATGCAAACACGGAATATGGCTGCAAAAAAGAGCATAGAGATATAGAGAAGGACCGGTTAAGATATATATGTCGTTCGCAGGAAAAGTAAAAGAAGAACTGCTTGGGCAAATGGGAAAAGCCAGACATTGCCAGTTAGCAGAACTGGCGGCGTTTTTTGCCGTGTGTGGGCAGATTTACATGAATGAAGAAGGTGAATGTCAGGTTAAGTTTGTGACAGAAAACTTGACAGTTGCGAAGAAATGCTATATGTTAGTTAAGAGAGTCTTTCATATTGTGCCGGATGTGTCCGTAAGCGGACATCATCAATATTCACTTTTTCTATTGGAAGATGAAGATGCAAGGGACTTTATGAAAGCAATTCGAGTGCAGGAATATTCGCCATTTTCGGTGGAGTGTATTGGACAAAAAGCCTGTTGCAACCGGGCTTTTTTAAGGGGAGTCTTTTTGACAAGTGGTTCCGTTACCGACCCAAACAGTGGGTATCATTTGGAAATCGCAGCTGGAGATAGAGAACATGCTGCTCGGATTTTGGAGATTATGGGTATTTTTGGAATTGAGGCAAAAACGATAGAAAGAAAGCATAATTTTGTCGTATACATGAAAGAAGGAGCGGCGATTGTTGATTTTTTGAATGTTGTCGGTGCGCACAAGGCACTGATGGAATTTGAAAATGTTCGCATTTTGAAAGAAATGCGAAATTCCATTAACCGTCAGGTAAATTGTGAGACCGCAAACATTAAGAAGACGGTTTCGGCAGCAGCAAGACAGACGGAAGACATCCGTTATATTCATGATACGATAGGCTTTGGTAATTTATCTGAGAATTTGTCGCAGATTGCGAAATTACGTTTGGAGAATCCGGATGTTTCGCTGAAAGAATTGGGACAGATGTTAGAACCGCCAATTGGAAAATCCGGGGTGAACCACCGATTGCGCAAATTAAGTGAGATAGCACAAGGACTGCGATTACAAGGAGGAAAACATGATAAGGAAGAACATTGACGTCAGTTTAGGCGAGGATGGAGCAAGACCAATTGCTATGCTGGTTCAATTAGCAAGCCAGTATGTGAGTAACATTGAAATCCATCGTGATACTATGACAGTAAATGCAAAAAGTATTATGGGCATGATGACACTGGGACTCGCAAAGGGACAAAAGCTGGAGCTTCTTATTGATGGGGAAGACGAAGAGACTGCTATGAAAGAGATGGAGAATTACCTGACCGGAAATTAGCAGATAAGAAATAGTAATGGTTACAGGCTACTGTCCGAACCGGGATGTTACGGTTTGTATAGCGGCCTTTTTATTTTAGTGAATGGGGGATACCATGGAATTTACGCATTTGCATGTACATACGGAATATAGTTTGTTAGATGGCTCCAGTAAAATCAAGGAGCTTGTGAGTCGTGCCAAAGAATTGGGAATGGACAGTCTGGCAATTACCGACCATGGCGTGATGTATGGCGTGGTTGATTTTTACCGTGCGGCAAAAGCAGCAGGAATTAATCCGGTTTTGGGATGTGAAATTTATGTGGCACCCGGTTCACGCTTTGACAGGGAAGCAGGAAATGCAAAAGAAAGCCGTTATCATCACCTGGTGCTTTTAGCAGAGAATGATATAGGATATGCAAATCTTGTTAAAATTGTTTCCCGTGGTTTTACAGAAGGATTTTATTATAAGCCACGAGTGGATTATGATGTGTTAGAAAAATATCATGAGGGAATTATTGCGCTGAGTGCATGCCTCGCAGGTTCAATTCCAAGTTTTCTACGCCGTGGGCTGTATGAAGAGGCAAAGCAGGAAGCGTACCGGTTACAGGGGATTTTTGGTGAAAATAATTTCTTTTTAGAACTTCAGGATCATGGTATTCCGGATCAGAAGACGGTCAATCAGGGACTGCTTCGTCTGCATCAGGAGACAGGGATTGAGTTGGTGGCGACGAACGACGTCCACTACATTTACGATTCGGATGCAGAAGCACACGACATTCTTTTATGCATTCAGACCGGAAAGAAGGTCAGTGATACCGACCGTATGCGCTACGAGGGCGGACAGTATTATTTGAAATCCGCTGAGGAGATGGAGGCATTATTTCCGTATGCCAAAGAGGCGCTTGAAAACACTCATAAAATCGCCGAGAGATGTCATGTTGAAATTGAGTTTGGTGATTATAAACTGCCGCACTTTGATGTGCCGGAGGGAGAGACTTCTGAAAGCTATCTGCGAAAACTCTGCAAAGAGGGGCTTTATAAACGTTATCCAAAGGAGCAGGCAGAGCAGTTGGAAGAGCGGTTAAATTATGAGCTTGATACCATTTCTACGATGGGATTTGTTGATTACTTTTTGATTGTTTGGGATTTTATTAAATATGCCAAAGACCATGGAATTCCGGTAGGCCCGGGACGTGGTTCGGCAGCCGGCTCTTTGGTGGCATATTCTTTGAATATTACGGATTTGATTGATCCAATTAAATATAACCTTTTGTTTGAGCGTTTTCTAAATCCGGAACGTGTGACGATGCCGGATATTGATATTGACTTCTGCTATGAAAGACGTCAGGAAGTTATTGATTATGTAACGAGAAAATACGGAGCCGACCACGTGGTGCAGATTGTAACATTTGGTACGATGTCAGCGCGTATGGTAATCCGCGATGTCGGACGTGTGTTAGACCTTCCGTATGCGTATGTAGATAGTGTGGCAAAGGCGATTCCAATGGAGCTTGGTATTACGATTGCAAAAGCGATGAAAATGAATCCGGAACTGCGCACGATGTACGAAACGGATGATTCGGCGAAGAAACTGATTGATATGGCAATGCGTTTAGAGGGACTTCCGCGACATACTTCTGTTCATGCGGCGGGGGTTGTAATCAGTCCAAAACCGGTCGATGAATTCGTTCCGCTATCAAGGGCTTCGGATGGCAACATTACGACGCAGTACACGATGGTAACGTTAGAGGAATTAGGTCTTTTGAAAATGGATTTTCTGGGACTTCGTACGCTGACGGTAATCCAGAATGCGATTCATGGTGCGTTTGATGTACACGACATTGACTATAATGATAAAGAAGTATTTGATATGATAAGTTCCGGACACACAGAAGGCGTGTTCCAGTTAGAAAGTGCGGGGATGAAAAACTTCATGAAAGAGTTAAAGCCGCACAGTATGGAAGATATTATCGCGGGAATTTCTTTGTATCGTCCGGGACCGATGGATTTTATTCCGAAATATATAGAGGGAAAAAATAATCAGGATAATATTCAGTATGACTGCAAGGAACTAGAGCCGATTTTAGCACCGACCTATGGCTGTATTGTCTATCAGGAGCAGGTTATGCAGATTGTGCGTGATCTGGCCGGGTACAGTTATGGGCGAAGCGACCAGGTGCGCCGCGCCATGTCTAAGAAAAAAGCAGATGTCATGGAGAAAGAAAAGAATTATTTCATCTATGGCAATGAAGAAATTGGCGTGGAAGGCTGCATTAAGCGGGGAATCCCGGAAGAAGTGGCAATTAAAATATTTGATGATATGACCGATTTTGCGAAATATGCGTTTAACAAATCGCATGCGGCGGCTTACGCTGTCGTTTCATATCAGACAGCATATCTAAAATGTCATTATCCGGTTGATTTTATGGCGGCGCTGATGACTTCTTTTATGGAGCATACCGGGAAAATTACGGAGTACATTATGAACTGCCGTAAAATGGGAATTGAAATTCTGCCACCGGATATCAACGAGGGAGAGTATCGTTTTACGCCGTATGAAGGAAATATCCGCTATGGACTTGCTGCTATCAAGGGAGTCGGCAGACCGGTTATTGATGAAATTGTCGCAGAGCGCGAGCTTGGCGGCAGATACCGCTCGTTAAAAGACTTCTGCATGCGTTTATCCGGAAAATCGGTGAATAAACGAACCGTCGAAAGTTTTATTAAGTCGGGTGCGCTTGACAGCCTGCCGGGTACCAGAAAGCAGAAAATGTATTCTTACATCAGCATTATGGATGGTGTAAATCAGGAGAAGAAAGGAACGCTCTCCGGTCAGATGTCCTTGTTTGATTTTGCCAGTCCGGAGGAACAAAAAGAGTTAGAAGTAAAAATGCCGGATGTAGGTGAATACGAAAAAGAAGAAATTTTAGGTTTTGAAAAAGAAGTGCTGGGTGTGTATATCAGTGGCCATCCGCTGGAAGAATATGTGGCAACATTAGAGAAAAATATTACACGTACGACGGCTGACTTTGAAGTGGTTGACGGCGAGACGGAGCCGAAAGTGAAAGACCAGGAGAGAGCGGTTATCGGCGGTATGATTACCGGACGAACGGTAAAAGCAACCCGTACGAATAACATGATGGCATTTCTTACGGTAGAAGATTTGTATGGAACGGTAGAAGTCATTGTCTTTCCACGCGATTATGAAAAATACCGCACACTTTTAGAGGAAGATGCAAAAGTATTTATTCAAGGCCGTGTGACTGTTGAAGAGGACAAGCCTGCGAAACTTATTTGCTCCGGTGTTGTGCCATTTGATGCCGTGGAAAAAGAACTGTGGATTCAATTTCTAACACGTGCGGATTATGAAGAAGCAGAGCAGACTTTATTTGCCATTCTTGGGAATTACGATGGCATAGAAAACGTTTATATTTATTTGTCGAAAGACCGTGCGAGAAAACTTTTGCCAAAAAGCCGGTGCACGAAAGTATGCAAAGAATTGCTGTCGGAATTGTATACTAAATTTGGCGAGGATAATGTGAAAGTCACGGAAAAGAGTATTGAAAAAAAATTCCGGGCATAGTAAAATATACATGTATGAGAAATGATAAATGAAACAGATAAAACATAAAATTGGAGGAAATCGGATTATGGCGAAAAAGGTAACGACAATTGGTGTATTAACAAGTGGTGGTGATGCGCCGGGAATGAATGCTGCGATTCGTGCAGTAGTCAGAGCCGGTATTTCCAGTGGTCTGAAAGTAAAGGGTGTCCGTCGTGGATATGCAGGACTTTTGGAAGAGGATATTATTGACATGGACACGATGAGCGTTACTGATATTGTTCAGCGTGGCGGCACAATTTTATTTACTTCTCGCTGTAAAGAGATGATGACACCGGAAGGCCAGCAGAAAGCTGCTGACATCTGCCGCAAACATGGCATTGATGGTATGGTTGTAATCGGTGGTGACGGTTCTTTCCGTGGAGCACAGAAACTTTCCGCAAATGGAATTAACACAATTGGTATCCCGGGAACCATTGACCTGGATATTGCCTGTACCGAATACACGATTGGATTTGATACTGCCTGCAACACGGCAATGGAAGCCATTGATAAGGTTCGTGATACTTCCGCTTCCCATGAGCGATGCAGTATCATTGAGGTAATGGGAAGAACGGCCGGACACATTGCATTATGGTGTGGTATTTCCAACGGTTCCGAGTATGTTTTGATTCCGGAGCGTGCTGAGGAAAACGATGAAGAGGAAATTATAAAAAAGATTATGTCAAAGCGTCGTATCGGAAAGAAACATCATATTATTGTAAATGCAGAAGGTGTTGGTCATTCTCATGAAATGGCAAAACGAATTGAAGCTGCAACCGGCATTGAGACGCGTGCAACGGTGATTGGGCATATCCAGCGTGGCGGAAATCCTTCTTGTCGTGACCGTGTATACGCATCAGCAATGGGAGCAAGAGCTGTTGATCTTTTATTGAAAGGTCAAACAAATCGTGTAGTTGCATATAAAAATGGCGAATTTACTGATTTTGATATTGACTATGCATTGCAGATGACAAAAGATATTGACGAGCACTTGTATAGTATGACAAAACGCCTTTCGCGATAATTGGTATGGTATAGAAAAAGAACTCATAGACCATCTGGTTTATGAGTTCTTTGTGTTATGAAGAATTTTTATTCTTCTTCCATGTCATCCGGAACTAATGTATCGTCTGCTTCTTCTGATTCTTCATCCGGTGAGAGTGTCACGTAGTCGCGGTCGTCATCGTCCTCATCATAAAGGTCATTGTCAAAATCGTCGTCATCGTAATCATCCAGATAATCTTTCATCAGAACATTTTTCAAGAAATACAATATACCACCTACTGCTGCTGCAACTGCAGTCAGACCAAGGAGGAATTTTACAAATTTTTTCATTTTAATATCCTTCCTTTCTTACGCATTTATTATATCCATTGCGCTAGTATTTATCCCTATTTTACGTGATAGAAGAAAAAAAGTAAAGAGTTTTTGGTGAAAGTGTATGTATTTATTTGACAAACAGCTTTTTTTTAGTCATAATAGCAATTGTAAAGAATTAATAAAACATGTATAATATTTTACATATTATGATACAATGTTTTATCAGAAGTAATGGAGGGATTCAGATGACTACGAACAAGGCAAACAAAGTATCAAAAACAACAACAGCAAAAACTGCAGCAAAGCCAGCTGTGAAACCGGCAGTAAAAACAACAGCAGCTCCTGCAAAAGAAGAGCCGAAAAAAGAAGCAGTAAAGCCGGTTGCTAAGGAAGAAAAACCAGTAGCAAAAACAACGGCTGCAAAGACGGTCAGAAAGACAACAAGAAAACCGAGAAAAACAAGTAAAGCTACGATTCGCAAGACAGCAGCTACTGTTGACTCAGAAGTTTTTGTTCAGATTTACGGACAGGAATTTTCCCAGCAGGAAATTATGGAAAAAGTTGTGGCAGCATGGGAAGCAGAAGGAAAGAAAATTACATCTATTAAAAGAGCAAAATTGTATGTAAAACCGGAAGAAGGAAAAGCTTATTATGTAGTAAATGAAGGCTTGAAAAACGGTTCTACAGGTGCTGTAGATTTATAAAGATTACAAAAAGGAATCCAACGGATTACGAGACGGGATAACGCTTTGCGTTATAGTCTCATAATTCGTTGGATTTTTTTGTTTCATAGCGGCACCAGGGGGAATGGAATACTTGCCACAAGTAATTTTTGTAAAAATATACATTACCGAATGAAGAGTGGATGGCCTGTGCCTGATTAAGAGCGGGAAAATATTCACACGTGTTTTCGAGTTTAGTAATTTAGCATGAAAAGATTTGTATCAATGTGTATTGTCAATTTATTTGGATTCCAGTAATTCCGTAGAAAAACTTTGTGACTCGTGGGTTTGAGTACGTCGGTATGTGGCGCTGGTAGTTTCAGTGCCCCTACTGTTACGCACTCAATGAGCGAAAGCGCCCACAAGACGCAAAGCATTTCTTCTAAATCACGGAAAACAAAAAAAGTACCAACACCCACTTGACGCAAACTTACACTCTCCCGCGCTTGCATTAGCAGGCGTTTTCGTGTAAAATGTCAATGACATAACTACAGACAGGAGGCATAAAAATGTTTAAAGTAAATGATAACTATTTAAAACTGCCGGGCAGTTATCTTTTTTCTACGATTGGAAAAAAAGTAGCCGCTTACAAGGAAGCGAATCCCGACAAAGAAGTCATTAGTTTAGGAATCGGCGATGTAACACAGCCTTTGGCACCGGCGGTAATTGATGCTCTGCATGGTGCGGTGGATGAGATGAGCAAAGCGGAGACATTCCACGGCTATGCACCGGATCTTGGATATGAGTTTTTACGTCGTGCAATTGCTGACAACGATTACAAATCCCGTGGTGTTGACATTGCACTTGATGAGATTTTTGTCAGCGATGGTGCAAAAAGTGATTCCGGAAACATTGTTGATATATTTTCTCAGGACAATGTAATTGCCGTTACAGACCCGGTTTATCCGGTTTATGTTGACAGTAATGCAATGTCTGGAAAGACCGGAGAATATCTGAAAGATAAAGAGTGCTGGTCAAATGTAATTTATATGCCATGTACGGCAGAAAATAATTTTGTGCCGGAACTTCCGGAGAAGACACCGGATATTATTTACATCTGCTGTCCAAACAACCCAACGGGTACAACGCTGACAAAAGAGCAGCTTCAGAAGTGGGTTGATTATGCAAACGAAAAGAAAGCCGTTATCATTTATGACGCTGCCTATGAAGCATACATTTCTGAAACGGATGTGCCACACAGCATTTATGAGTGTGACGGCGCAAAAACCTGTGCGATTGAGATGAGAAGTTTCTCAAAAAATGCCGGATTTACCGGAACCCGTCTTGGATTTACAATTGTGCCAAAACAGCTTGTTGACAGCAATGGAACGATGCTTAACAGCCTTTGGGCAAGACGCCATGGAACAAAATTCAATGGTGCACCATACATCATTCAGCGTGCCGGTGAAGCAGTGTACAGCGAAGCAGGCAAAGCACAGACAAAAGAGCAGATTGCTTATTATATGAATAATGCCAAAGAAATCAGAAACGCACTTTCCGGTATGGGATATACTGTATTTGGCGGTGTAAATGCCCCATATATCTGGCTTCAGACACCGGATGGCATGAAATCATGGGATTTCTTTGATATGCTGTTGGAGAAAGCAAATGTAGTAGGAACACCTGGTTCCGGATTCGGACCAAGTGGAGAAGGATATTTCAGACTGACTGCTTTTGGTTCAGCTGAAAATACGAAAAAAGCATTGGAGCGAATTAAAGCTTTGTAAAAAGCAGACCGGGGAAAGGAAGATAGGTGATACGATGAAACAATCCATTCGTTTGGCACTGGTTAGTGCCCTTGCATTAGTTTTGTGCCTTGTGCCGGGAAAATATACGTTTGCCGATTCGGTGTCGGTAAAACCATTTCTCGCATTTGGTGCAGATTTATCAACGAAAGAAAAAGCGCAGGTAATGAAGCAGTTTGGAATTACAAATGAAGAACTCGCAGATTATCAGACAATCACAGTGACAAACAAGGAAGAGCATCAGTATCTGGATGAATATCTTGCTTCCAAAGTAATTGGAACGAGAGCGTTATCGTCGGTTATGATTGAAGAGGCAGATGCCGGCAGCGGAATCGAGGTAGAGACACATAATATTTCTTTCTGCAGCAAGGAAATGTATACGAATGCCCTTGTGACCGCCGGAATTTCGGATGCCAAAGTGACGGTTGCCGGACCATTTCCGATTTCCGGTACAGCTGCTTTGGTTGGTGCGATGAAAGCTTACGGTGAAATGACCGGCGAAGGAGTCGATGAGGCGAGTTCCGATGCAGCGACCAATGAGCTGGTAGCAACGAGTGAGCTGGCAAACGACATCGGTAAGGAAAAGGCTGCTCAGTTTGTGGCACTTTTGAAAGACAAAGTAGTCAGCGGTGATTTGACATCGGAAGATGAAATAAAAGACGCAATTAATGAAGCTGAAAAAGAATTGAATGTTTCCATTGATGATGAGATGAAAACCAAGATGGTTTCGTTGATGAAAAAGATTGGCGGACTGGATTTAGACCTTGGTAAAATTCAAAATCAAGCGCAGAATGTCTATGATAAAATTAAAGACATGGGAATTGATTTGGATGATGCCAAAGGAATCTGGGCGAAAATCTGTGATTTCTTTGTCATGATAGGAAAGGCAATTGCTGACTTCTTCTCGAATTTGTTCTAAGTAAAATCAGGAAAAATTTAAAACTGTAATATGAAAAACTGCTGTCTTAGAAAAAAATACTATGGCAGCAGTTTTTTTGCCGTCAGGAATAGAAATATTAGTAATTTGGGTATGCTAACAAGAAAACAAGTACTGGAGGCATAGCTTTGGAAAAGGAAAAAGAAGAGTTTAAGCCCTTTGTTCCGGCGGAAAAAGAGATGAAAGAATTTAGCATAACCGCTGTGATTGTTGGTGTTTTGTTAGCCGTTGTTTTTGGTGCGGCAAATGCATACCTTGGACTTCGTGTGGGAATGACGGTGTCAGCGTCAATTCCGGCGGCGGTTGTATCAATGGGGATTCTGCGCGGTTTGCTGCGCCGCAATTCTATCTTAGAAAGTAATCTGGTGCAGACAATTGGCTCGGCAGGAGAGTCATTAGCGGCAGGTGCCATTTTTACGCTACCTGCGTTATTTTTGTGGGCAGAAGAAGGGAAGGCGGAGACGCCGGATTTGTTTACCATCACAGCACTTGCTTTGTGTGGAGGCGTTTTTGGCGTGCTTTTTATGGTTCCGCTGCGCAAAGCATTAATTGTAAAAGAACATGGGGTGCTTCCATATCCGGAAGGAACGGCGTGTGCAGATGTGCTGCTAGCCGGTGAAGAGGGTGGAAGCGGCGCAAAAACTGTTTTCTTTGGCATGGGTATTGCTGCTCTGGTTAAGTATATTGTCGATGGGATGAAGGTAATTCCGGGAGCGGTTATGGTGCCCGTTAATTCCTTAAAAACATTGTTTTCCGTACAGGTATATCCCGCACTTATGGGAGTGGGATATATTTGTGGAATCCGAATTGCCTCGTATATGTTTGCGGGAGCGGTTCTTGGCTGGTTTGTTTTGATTCCGGCAATTGTGTCTTTTGGCGGTGAAAGTATTTTGTATCCCGGTACGGTGCCAATCGCCACTCTTTATAACGAGGGCGGGGCAAGTGCTATCTGGAGCTCTTATATCCGATATATTGGAGCTGGAGCTGTGGCGGCAGGAGGCATTATTAGTCTGGTGAAAACTCTGCCACTTTTATTTTCCACTTTTTATGAAGCGGTGAAGGCAGCACGGAGTGGTAAAGAAAAAAGCGAAAAGCGCACGGAGAGAGATTTAGATATTCGGGTTGTCATTGGAGGAATTGTTCTGTTTGCATTACTCATTTGGCTTGTTCCGGCACTTCCGATTTCGTTTTCCGGGGCATGGCTTGTCATTTTATTTGGCTTTTTCTTTGCAACCGTATCTTCGCGCATGGTCGGACTGGTGGGCAGCAGCAACAATCCGGTTTCCGGTATGACGATTGCCACTTTATTACTCGTGACGGCATGGTTAAAGGCGACAAATACCATCGGTATGCCGGGGATGATAGCAGCAATTTCGATTGCCTCGGTAATTTGCATTGTGGCGGCACTTGCCGGGGATACTTCGCAGGATTTAAAAACAGGTTTTTTACTGGGGGCAACGCCGAGACGCCAGCAAATTGGCGAACTGATTGGTGTGGCGGTGTCGGCAGTTACGATTGGCGGTGTAATGATGCTTTTAAATCATGCGTGGCAGTTTGGCAGTGAGGCGTTAGCGGCACCGCAGGCAACTCTTATGAAAATGATTACCGAGGGTGTCATGGAGGGAAATCTTCCGTGGACACTGATTTTTATTGGCGTTTTTATCGGCGTGGCGGTTGAATTTATGGGCGTTCCGGTTCTTCCGGTGGCAATTGGACTGTATCTGCCGTTTGAATTATCGGCTTCGATTTTGGTGGGAGGAATTTTGCGTTATGTTTCATCTGGGAAAAAGAAAGATGACGAAGGAGGAATTTTATTTTGCTCCGGTCTGATTGCGGGGGAGGGACTGATGGGTATTGTCCTTGCTCTTTTGGCGGTCTTTGGAAAAAGTGAGAAAATTGATTTGTCCCATTGGATGGATACCGGAATTTTCGGTGCCGCGGCACTTGTGTTTGTGATTGCTGCCTGTATCCTGATTTCTGCAAGAGAAAAGAAAAAGCCTGCGGACTGATTACGCCCGCAGGTCAAAATTGTATCGTTTCATATCACCGATTGGTGCCTTGTTTGTTGCCAGAAAATCATTGACAATATCGACTTCTTTTTCTTTGAGCGAAAGTTCGGAGGTGCAGGCATAACCCTGTGCGTTAATGGCATCCTGCAAAAGTTCTACATTGCGCTCGAATAAATGAAGTGTATCTTTTTCAGAAACAAAAAAGTTTAACGAAACCGCAGTGTTTTCTTTGGCAATCCGGATATCCAAGGTGCCAAGGTGCTCCATGTCAAGGTGGAGCAGAACTTTTAAGTTATCCGGGTTCTTTTTCAAGGCTTCCTTGCGTGTCATCACATACAAATCTGCATGTGCATTTTGATTTTGCAGTTTAATCGGAAGCTGAATATAAGGAAATGTCTCATTTAGCGTTTTCATAAAGTTTAGGTTTTCTGTCATATCGGAGGCAGAAGATGAAAGTTTGCTAAAGACATCTTTGCCTAACACGGTTTGACTGAAATGAGAGAGCGTTTCCCACTCTTTTGCCATTTTCTCATATGTTTCCGTGAGCGCACCGGGCTCTTTTAGCTGTTTTGGCGAAATCGTCCAGTTGGAAAGAAACTGTCCCTTAACAAGTTTTCGAAAGGCGTCCGAGGATATAAGTTTTCCTGCCTGCCCATCGGTGAGGTTAGGAAGCATTTGTTTTATCTCGGTTAGAAAACGGCTGACCGAAAGTGTACCATCGGCAAGCTGTTTTTTTGCGGCTTCGGAAAAAGGAAGGTCACGTAACTGCTCGTGGACTGCTGCGCGTTCTTCCTCCGGGAGATAGGCACCTACTTCTTCTTTGGAAAAAGTGGGATTTTCCGGTTCCGGCGTGTTTTTTGATCCCACGGATTCGGTCAAATTGTTAATCAGATTTTTTACCCGCAAAAAAGGGGTGGAAGTTTCTGCGCCCGCTGTGCCATTGCTGCTATTTTGAACGGGATTATCCGTGGTGTCAGCAGCTTCTTCACCGGTTTCCGGGATAGGTGCTTCTGAATTTTCCTCGGCGGATACGGCAGCGGTCTCGTTTGCCTGCTCAGTCATTTTCGGCACGGTCACACCCTCTAACGCTAAGTCTAAGAGAGCGGAAGCAGTTTCTTTTGCCAATGCAGGAACCTGACTGCCGATTGCGTGGAGCATATCACCAATCGAATCGGTGAGCGTATCCATTTTATATAATAACTGGTGCGTCTGGTTTTGGTAGTTTTCAAACTGGAGAACGGACTCGTTTGTCATCGGCAGGCCAAGACATTTCATAGTGATGACGGAGTGAACGTCGGCTTCCGGGTACTGGGCACACAACTGAATCGATGCCATAATGTTTTCACGGCTGATGGACTGGTTATTGCTAAGAAGGCTGCGCACCACATCCAGATTACGCGGAGAGCGTGGAAGCAGCGCTTCCTCAAGTGCCTGTGCAATGGTGTCTTCCATATTTAACAAATAAGCACCTGTAGTCGCTTTCATGTAAATCGTGTTATTATCCAGACCGGTAATTAAAAAAGCAGCCTTTTGCCCGATGGAATATTGGTTGGCATCCGGAAGCTGGCCGGTAAAGGATGATCCGTCTTCCATGGAAAGGGTAATGTCATTCCCATGAATGTCACTGATGACTCCCCGCAATGTCTGGCCTTCGCGCAGATGCAGCGTGGAGTTCCCGGAACGGTAGGTTCTTGTTTGGGAACGGATTCCCTGTGAGGAACCACCATTGTTTTGAATGGAATTACTGATAATTGGCATAGCGTTCTCCTTTCAATTTCTTTGGTTTTTGGTGTATTACCTTTTGACCCTAATACGATTATATGCTAAAATAAATAGTAACGCAATATTTAGGAGGAAAGACCATGAAACCATTTATGGATAGCGATTTTTTACTACAAACAGATACGGCAAAAAAACTGTATCATGATTATGCAAAACAGGTGCCGGTGTTAGATTATCATTGTCACCTTGTTCCAAAGGAAATTGCAGATGATATACATTTTAAAAATATGACAGAACTTTGGTTAGGAGCTGACCATTATAAGTGGCGCGTCATGCGCTCGAATGGTGTCGAAGAACGCTTCATCACAGGGGATGCCTCCGATGAAGAAAAGTTCCATGCTTTTGCAAAAGCCCTGCCAAATTGTATTGGTAATCCGATGTATCACTGGTGTCACTTGGAACTACAAAGATATTTCGGCATAAATGAGACTTTATCTGAGAAGAATTGGAAAGAAATTTATGATAAATGTAATGAAATTTTGCAAAAACCGGAAATGTCTGCAAAAAATCTGATTCGTATGTCCGGTGTTACGCTCGTTTGTACGACAGATGACCCGATTGATGATTTACATTATCACGAGCAGATTGCAGCCGATTCTGATTTTGATGTGCAGGTTCTTCCGGCATGGCGTCCGGACCTTGCGATGAGTCCGGAAAAAGAAGGATTTGTTTCTTACATTCAGAAACTTGGTGAAGTAAGCGGCGTTACCATTACGGATTTTACAACGCTCAAAGAAGCACTTGGTAAACGTTTGGATTATTTCGCAGAGAGAGGCTGTGTAGTTTCTGACCACGGTTTGGATTACGCAGAGTTTTGTCCGCTTAGTGAGGAAGAAGAAAATGCACTGGTAAAGAAAAGTCTTGCCGGTGAGACTTTGACCGAAGAGGAATTAAAACAGTACCGCACAATGTGCATGCTGTTTTTAGGTGCTGAGTACAAAAAGAGAAACTGGGTTATGCAGCTTCACTATGGTGCAAAGCGCGAGAATAATGAACTGGTATTTAAGAGCGCCGGTGCCAACGCCGGAATCGACTGCATTAATCCAAAAGGATTTGTTGCTGAAGTTGCAGATTTTATGAATGCCTTAAACCGCGAGGGAAATCTTCCAAAAACGATTATTTACTCCTTAAATCCAACCGACAATGCATTGATTGGAACGATGATTGGATGTTTCCAGGGAGATGGCGTGCGCGGCAAAATCCAGCAGGGTGCTGCCTGGTGGTTCAATGACCACAAATACGGTATGGAAGAGCATATGAAATCACTGGCTTCTTTAAGCCTTCTTGGCAATTTTGTTGGTATGCTGACGGATTCGAGAAGTTTTATTTCTTATCCACGTCATGAGTATTTCCGTCGTATTTTATGTAATTATATCGGAAATCTTGTGGAAAATGGCGAGTATCCGGAGGATTATGACCTCTTAGGAGAAATCGTGAAAAATATTTCATATTACAATGCAGTAAATTATTTTGGCTTTGACTTAAAATAAGAAAGGAAACAGTTTTATGTTTGAATTGGTAAAAGGAACACAGGCTGCGAGCCTTTACATTGCAAAAGAGGCGGATGATTTTGCGGGACTTTCCCACGTGGCAGAAAAAATTCAGAAAGATATTGAACTTGTCACGGGTGTGGCGCCGAAAATTTGTGATGCGATGCCGGAGGGATATTCGATAATTCCGGGTACCATTGGAAAAAATCCGGTGATTGATGAAATGATTGCAAATGGGAAACTGAATGTTTCTCAATTAGACGGAAAACGGGAGAGTTATGCTCTTTGTCTTGTGGACGGCGATAAACTGGTGATTGCCGGAACAGAGACTGTGGCAACCCTGCATGGTATGTATCACATTTCTGAAAAAATTGGTGTGTCGCCATGGGTGTACTGGGGAGATGCTATTCCGCGCAAACAGGCAGAAATTGTTTGGGATGAGAGCATCGAATTTACCTCAAAAGAGCCTTCGGTTAAATTCCGTGGATTCTTTATGAATGATGAGTGGCCGTCTCTCGGCAACTTTGTCATGAATACGTTTGGTGATTTTAATGTGAAATTTTATGACCGGGTATTTGACCTTTTGCTCCGTTTAAAGGGCAATTATTTCTGGCCGGCGATGTGGTCTGCTTCTTTGTGCTTGGATGGAAGCAAAGAGGATCCACTGGCAAATGTAAAATTAGCGACAGACCTTGGTATCACGATTGGAAATTCTCATCATGAACCTTTGATGCGCTCCAGTGAAGAATGGGATAAAGTAAAGACCGATACGAATAATGTCGGTTATGGAAAAGACTGGAATTATTATACCAATGGCGAAGGCTTGTACCGTTACTGGGAAGATGGCGTAGAGAGAAACAAAGACTTTAAACATATGATTACGATTGGTATGCGTGGTGAGCGTGATACGACAATGCTTCCGGAAGGTTCCTCGATTCAGGAAAATGTGGAACTGCTTCGCAAGATTATTGCAGACCAGTTAGAGATTATTAAGGCAAAAGGCTGCGGTGACATGCCAAAGATGCTTGCCCTTTACAAAGAGGTAGAAGATTATTATTACGGTGGCGATGGCGTAGAAGGTTTAAAAGACTGGGCTGCACTTGATGACACGATTCTTCTTTTGTCGGACGATAACTTTGGAAATGTGCGTACACTGCCAACCAAGGAAAACCGCGACAGAAAAGCCGGTTTTGGTCTGTATTATCATTTTGATTATCATGGTTCGCCGGTTTCCTATGAATGGGTTAATTCGACACCGCTTCCAAAAGTATGGGAGCAGCTTACCATGGCATATGAGTACGGTATTAAAGATTTGTGGATTGTCAATGTCGGAGATATCCGTCCGCAGGAACTTCCTCTTTCCTACTACATGGCACTTGCTTATGATTATGAGGGAATGGGAATCAATCATCCAAATGAAACCGATGATTTCATCCGCGGCTGGGTAGAAGAGCAGTTTGGCGGCGTTGTAGAAGATGACGATGTCAAAGAAGAAATTGTTTCTGTTTTGAAAGCATATACAAGAATGCATGGTAACCGCCGTCCGGAAGTAACATATCCGGATACCTATCATGTGACACACTACGGTGAAAGCAGTAAAATGATTCATCTCTGCCACCGCATTAAAAAGATGGCAGACGACATTGATGGCAAACTTCCGGAAGAAGCAAAGGCAAGTTATTATGGACTTGTTTATTATCCGGCAGTTGCAGGGGCAAATGTTCAGTTGATGAATCTGTATGCAGCGAAGAATCAATTTTATGCGAAGTATGGTGTGGCAGCAGCAAAAGATTATGCAGAAAAAGTAAAACAATGCATTACATATGATGAAGAACTGACAAATTATTATAATAAAGAAATGGCAGATGGCAAATGGGATGGCATGATGCTTTCGGCACACATCGGTTTTACGCATTGGAATGATGAGGACTGGAAGTACCCGGAGACCGTTCAGGGAGCTGTATCGGATGAGAATAAGCTGCTTGTTCATGCAGCCGATTCCGATTGCTTTGTATCGGAAGGGGAGGTTTCTCTTCCTGAGTTTACTTCTGTTGGTGAAGAAACATATCTGCTTCAGGCTGCAAATGCCAAAGATGCTTTGCTTGATGTGACACTTACATGCGAGGATGATTTTGTTTCGATTCGTGAATTATCCTGTGGTCCACAGTCTGTCCGTAATTTTGAGGTGTCCGTTGACTTCTCAAAACTTACCGGGACAAAAGAGTCTGAAATCCTTGTTCAGGCAGCAGGCTGTGAAGTGAAAGTAAAAGTTAAAGCAGTTGTAGTAACGGAGAAGCTGCCATCGATGACATTTGTAGAGCGCGATGGTATTGTCTCGATGGAGGCAGAACATTTTGCAGCGAATGAATCAAAGGATGGCAAGGAATGGAAATGCCTGAAAGAATATGGTAAAACCCTTTCTTCTATGAAAGTGTATCCGATGGGAACAAACTTTGACAAACCGGGCGAGGGACCAAGTCTTTCGTATTCCGTTTTGATTCGTGAGGGCGGTGAGTACACACTGCGTGTGATTACAGCACCGACGAACAGCTTGGAAGATGGACGCAATATGCGGTATGCCGTTTCTTTTGATGACGGCAGTGCGAGTGAAGTTAAGACTGTTCTTGATGAGCATTATAACATTGGTGGCGGCCACAGCCGTGCCAGAGACTGGGCAGAGGGTGTTTTAAATAACTGCCACTATGGAGAAACGAAGGTAACATTGGATAAGGGCGTACATACAATTCATATCTATTGTATGGAATCCGGTCTGGTTTTGCAGAAACTTGTGCTTAGTCATGAGGGAGATGTCAAAGAATCTTACTTTGGACCGACCGAGAGTGGGGTTGTGAGATAGGATTTTGACCGTTCAGGGACAAAAAATGACCGTTCATGCCAATTTTGTGCGTGAGCGGTTATTTTGTGTTATACTTGGTTTGCTTACAGATAGTAAAGGAGAGGAGCGGAGAAATGAAAATAAGAATTGCATGCTGTGATGATGAAAAGCAGCAGTTGGAATTATACAAAACGATGTTTACGAATATTGAAATGCGTCAGGATATTAAATTAAATGTTGAATATTTTTTGTCGGGAAATTTTATGCTGGAAAGGTTTCAAAGTGAAAAAAATCCATTTGATTTGGTGTATTTGGATATGGATATGGATGAGAAAAGCGGCTTGGATCTGGCAAAAGAAATCCGGCAGAATTATCATAGTGACTGTTTGATTTTGTTTTTGACAAACTATCCGAAGTATATGCAAAATAGTTTTGATGTAAGGGCATTTCAATATATGATTAAACCGGTTCAATTTGATGAGTTTGAAAGAAAGTTTAATGCAGCTAGAAAATACTTGGAAAAAGATGATAAAAATCGTGTAGTATTAAAAATAGATGAGGATAATGTTGTCTTTTTTACAAACGAAATTTATTATATTGAAAAAGAGAAAAGTTCCAAACAATTTCTGGTGTATTTGGAGGATAAATGTGTAGTGGCAAAAGGGGTATTGAGTGCAATTGAAAATCAGTTGCTGGAACAGCATTTTATGCGGACACATCGTTCCTATCTGGTAAATATGAAACATATTCGGAGAATTCAGAAAAATGATTTGGTTTTATCCAATGGGAATTTGGTTCCGATTAGCAGACGGAAAGAAAAAGAGTTGAAACAGCAGTTTATGAGATATGCGATACTGGAGAGATGAGAATGAGTGAATTAATGTTTGCGTTAGCCGGAATTTTTGATACGTTAGTGATAGCAATTTATTTTTGTGGAATTTTTAAAAAGAAATGGGCACGGGGTACTTATGTTTCAATTGGTGTGGTGTCTGCAATTTGGTTTGTTATTTCATACTTTTTGTCCGTTTATCATTTACAGATAGGAGTAGTAATAGCCAGTCTTCTGTCGCTGTTTTTTCTTTCCTGTGCTTTTGAGGGAAAGCTTGGAAGCCATATTTTTCATGTAATATTTACGCAGGTTTTAGCTATGGTGTCTGAACTTGTTGCGGTTTTTATCGGCCAGTTGATTCCGGGAATGCTCCCAGAAGGGGAATTTGAAGCGCAATCGGTCGAATTAGTTATTTCAAAACTATTTTTCTTTGTGTTTATTATTTTGGTATTGACAATTCGAAAACAACAAGAAATTATGCCGACGCGATTTTTGCTTTATTTTTCGCTGGTTCCATTTATGAGTTTGTTTGTTGTTTATGGCTTGGCGAATGGACAGGGGATTGCTCTCAGTTTTTCACTTCTGGCAATATTAGCGCTAAATATAATTGCCTATTATTTGCTATATTTGCTGGCTAGTTTTGCTGCCAATGAGGCACGTGATGAAATGTTGGGAGAACAGATTCGAAATCAAAGAGAAAATTATGAGAAACTATCACAATCATTTAAGCAGGGAAATAAACTTATGCATGATGTGAATAAGCATTTGCGTCAGGTCGGAGCATTGCTTGAAGCAAAAAAATGGGAGGATGCATTGGACTATATTGCACGTATTGAGGATGCTATGTATAAAAATTTCCATGTTGTTAATTGCGGCAACGTGGTAATTGATTCTATCTTGAGTAATTTAAAAAATCAATTGGATGAGCAGGGTAATATTCTTGTCTTGGAATTGCACGTGGATTCAGCAAAAATTATGTTGGACGATTATGATTTGGTTACGGTGCTTGGTAATTTGGCAGATAATATTTCAGAGGCGGTAAAAGAACAGAAAAATGCGAATGTATATATACGAATTGAAACGACTGAAGATGAATTTTTGATTTATACAAAAAATCCTGTTAGCAAAGAAAGGCATAAGAAAAAGAATCCATGGTTTCATGGGCTTGGATTGCAGAATGTTACATCTGTGGTGGAACAATATGGTGGTTGTGCAGAGTATAATAAGAAACAAGAAGAATTTGAAAATATGATTTTGATTCCGTATGTAAGCGAAGGGGAGGAAGAAAATGAAGCCAAGTGAATATTTTGCCGATGTTATGCAGAAAAATTATGTTATAGCAGTGGATGAATATGAGTTATATCAATATTCTTTGAATGCTTTATTTGAAATGGCGGGTAATATTATATTTTCTATTCTAATTGGCGTGCTTTTTCATAAATTGCCGATGACACTATTGTTTTTAATGGTTGTAATTCCGGGGAGAAGTGTATTAGGTGGGTGTCATGCCAAAACGGCAGGGGCTTGTTTTGTATTGTCGCTAAGCGTTCTTTTTGGCTGTGTTTTGCTTCCTTTTTATCTCACAGGGATATCGGTATGGATTGTTAGCTTTAGTTTTATTATTCTAGAAGTCTTATTGTGGATAATTGCTCCTGTTGAATGTAAGAATAAACCATTTATAGGAAATCAGAAAAAACGGTGTCAAACATATTCCAAAGTAATTATTTTATTGCTCGGTGCGCTTTTTATGGCTTTTTTGTTTATGAAAATGAGTGAGTATTTGTTGGAAATCTGGCTTATTTTAGTGTATTTTAGTGCCACAATTCTTATAGAATTGCATAAAAAATTAAAAATTTGACCGTTTAGGGACGAAAAATGACCGTTCGCGCCGATTTTGGTTTTTGAGGATGATTCTATGTTATGATAGGAAAGAAGGGAGGCGAAAGTTATGAGAAAAAAAGGTTTCGGCAAAAAATTCTTAAATCATCTTGCATCTCTTGCTTTAATTGCAGGAGTAATCTCATCCAGTACTGCTTGCAGATTTGTTTTGCATCAGCCGGCAATGCCGGATAAAATGAAAAAACTTCTTGGTGAAAAATAAATCGAATATTTTGTCAGATTTTCTCCGTTTGGAACGTTATAGTAAATAGATACTTCAAACGGAGAAGATTTTGACCGTTCAAGGATGAAAAATGACCATTCGTGCCGGTTTTGGTTTTTGCGAAGGGTTATATGCTATGATAAGAGTGTAAGGGAGGTGACAAACTATAAATAGTCAAGAGGTTTTTGAAAAAAATTATACTTGTAA